>SMTZ1_10007331_pt1 | contig 11035 bp, 6 predicted proteins | sample DeeMarSWOR136_30_FD_25667 | JGI IMG/M metagenome (IMG submission 25667)
TCAATCGGCTTTTAAACAATCGACAGAACCAGGTTTAATTTTTAAAAGGGACGGCACGATTATAATCATAAATGATGCTCTGGAGCAACTTTATGGTGATGTTATGTCTCAATTCATAGCTCGATCGTCGCTTGAAGATTTATTTCAGCGACGTCACCGAAAAAGAATTGCCGATCATTACCGCCATATCTCAGCCCGGCAAATTAAATCTTTACAGGTCTTATTTCAATGCTATGATGGTAGCGATCGTATCGTTGAGCTAAGAATTCGACCAATCGATGCTGGTGATTTACTTTGTGCTACACTTATCGATCTCACAGAATATAAAGTCTATGAAAGACGGGTTGAGGAACTGGTGGGCCAAATTTCAATCATCAACGAAATCGTGGCTGCAATCAACTCAAATATTAATAAAAATCAGTTGATCCGAATATTTTTTAATCAAATTAATAAAATTTTTGGATATGATTTAGCATGTATAGCATTGAGTGATATAGAAGATAAAGAGATAGAGATTCATTATTCAAAAGAAGCATCAGAAATTGAATCTCGAAAATGTACGGGATTATTTTATCAAGCTTTTACAGAAGGATTATCATCATGTCAACAAATTGAGCAACAACCTCAAGCAATTTCTAATATCACTGATATCATAGGATTACAGGGGAGAGAAGGTTATCGATCTCAAGTGCTTATTCAACTAAAAACTGATGAACAATTAATTGGTGCGGTGATACTTTTCAGCCAGGGGGAAGATGCATTAAATCAATACCATATTGATATTTTTCGAGAAATATCTGACCAGATTGCTATCGCCTTTCTAAAGGCAAGGCTGCTACAGAAATATCAACAATCTTTGACTAACTTATCTTTTTTAGCCAGAATTAATGAATCACTCAGTAGCTCACTGGATTTAGATGTCGTGCTAAAGCAGGTTGTTGAATCTTCACTGCAAATAATTCATGCGAAGATTTGTACAATTCATTCTTTAAAGACTGAATTTAAATTCACAGGTAATTTTATTAAAAGTTATGAAGATAATTTTATTGATCGGTTTAAACCACAAATTCAACAGGTCATTATTGATCAACAGCCTTTAATTATTGAAAATATTGATTACAATAATATCCAGTTTTTTAAGAGTAGATTGGATATCCAAAAATTAGGATTGAAATCCTTAATTATATTGCCAATCAAAGCAAATGGCACGACAATTGCGCTGTTATCTGTTTTTGGGGATAAAGTTCACTACTTTAATGAGCATGAGGTAGAATTATTAGCTATGTTAGCTGATCAAGCAGCAATCGCAATAATGAATGCACAGCATTATAACAGACTGGAACAAACCAAAAATTACCTGGAAAGTATCATTCATAGTTCTACTCATATTATTATTTCAACTGACCTGGAAGGGAATATTACATTTTTTAGTAATAGTGCTTACCAACTTACAGGCTATTCGATAAAGGAAGTATTAAATCAACCGTTTTTCAAGCGATTTATTAAGAACGGTAGTATATTATTGGCAGGTTTAAGGGAGGAATTATTTGCGAAGAATAACGTACAATCATTTGAATGTGAAATTGTAACGAAGAATAATCAGACTGTTCCAATATCATGGTTATTCTCGCCTTTGATTGATCAGCATAAGGAAGTAATCGGAGTATTAGCCATAGGTAAGGATATTGCAAAACATCAAAAATATGTTTCTCAGTCAACTAAATAAAGTATAATTTCCTGGCGAGCTAAAGCGCAAGTAACTAAAGTGAGCTAAAATTTAAAGTGACTAAAGCTCACCGCCCATTGACCTAGATGATTAATCAAAAAACTTTTGCAAAAAAATGAAGACTGAACTCTGCGGTGTGTATAACCAAAAATTTCTTGCCCAAAAAACAAAGACTTCAGTGACAATACTATAAAAGGAGGATTGATTTTGTTGAAAGAACTTAATTTGAAAGAATATAAACAAACTAATGTACTCGGTCAGCTTATTGAATCAATACACCTGACTGATAATATTATTGAAATTTTTGGTGAAGCGACCAAACAACTTTACCAGGTGATTCAATGTGATCATGTTAATATTTTGTTTAATAACGAAAAAGCAAGATATTTTTATATTAATCAAATATTAAATCAACCAAATCCTGAAAATGGACATGATCTCATTATCCCTTACAATGAAACTTCTATTACTGAAATTCTTCGATCCCATCGTTCAATAATTCGAATGGATCTTTCAATCCGGGGTGGCTTAACTCCAGGTGACTTGAAATTTTTAGCTGAGGGGATAAAATCCGATTTATCAGTTCCGATAATTCATAAAAATAAGATTCTCGCTGTTATAAATTTAAGTAGTTACCAATCAAATTATTTCACAGCAGCCCATCAAGTTCAGACAGAACAGATCGCGTCACTATTAGGTTTAGCGCTGGGACGGATTGAGTTAATTGAAAAATTGAACAAAAAGCAATCTGATTTGCTGCTATGGAAAAATAAGTTTAAATCCATTATTAATAACATCAGCGAATCAATCGCTATTATTCGCCTGGATTATGATTTAATTTATGAAACAAACACAGCTTTTGAAAAACTGACTGGTTATTCCTCTGAACAATTGCACGGCATGAGGTTATCTCATTTACATTCGCCAAACGAGGAAATGATTTTATCAAAGCTGGATAAGAACTCAATTAATGGGAAAATAGCTGCTATCGACAAGATCTTTCTAAATCGCAAAGATGATACCCAGATACCAGTATCACTAAAATTTGTACACATTGGCGGCAGCATAACAAATTTTATTTTTGCGATATATGAACACATACCAGAGACAAATCCTGTTATCTCGGCAATTAATGAGAAGAGTGATATACCAGGGGAATTAATCTCACTTCAGTTATCAGTATTTAGTGATATTATCAACTCTGCAAATTCTGATTTAAATTTAAATGATCTCATAAATTCGGCTCTATTAGCAATAAAAAAAGTCACTAATTTTGACTATGCACAAATAACGTTGTTTGATACTTCTGGTAAGAACATCGAAAACCATACGATCATCTCTGACCGCTGTCGCGAGTATGATAAACAGAAAAGCTGGAACATTTTGGAGGACTGCGATTTTTACTGGTATAATATCAGCGAACAAAATCTCAAACAACAATTTGAGGCGAGAAGTAATAGTTTTGATAGTACTGAGAAGGAACTACGCTCGCGAATACCCGCAGTTTTGATGACAAAGAATCGCAATATCGGAACTTTAGTCCTGGGTAGTTTACAGCCAGACTTTTATCAAAAATACCAGGTTGAATTTGTCAACGAGGTAGCAGGGCAAATTGCCATCTTGATCGAAAACGAAAGACTTTCCCTGGAGCAGAAAGAAAGAATACTCAATCGCTCAATCCAATCCGATTTAACCGGAATAATTGGTGTAAATTTAAATATCGACCATGTATTATCAGGTATTGTGAAGCTTAGTGCCGAAAAAATGCAAGCACAGCTTGCAACTATTCAGTTGATTGAAAAAGATAAGTTTTTACCAGGCGTTATAGTCAGTGATCAAAACTGTGATAAGGTATTAATATCCAATTTTGAAAATGATAATATTGTTACGGAGATTTTAACTACAAAAGAGCCTTATATAACCAGCAGCATTCCCCTTAGCCATACGAATCAAATGAGGAATTCAAAAAGTGGTTCCTTCAATTATAGAACATACTTAACAATTTTTTTAAAACTAAAAGAGAAAACGATAGGTATGCTGACAAATTATTGGAATAAGCCTTATCAAATAAATTCAGATGATTTGCGTTTGATAGGTGCTATTGCAAATCAAGCATCTTCGGCGATTGAAAATGCAAAACTTTTCCAGCAATCATTGAGTTATTGTGAGCAGTTAGAAAAAGCAAAAACGGAATTAGAAAATTTTATTGATAACGTTTCACATGATCTAACGACACCGCTGGCATCAATCCAGGGATTTTCCTCAATATTATTAAATAATCTGAAAGAAGAGATAGGTAATGATAACTTAAACTATCTGCAAAAAGTACGAGATAAGGTTGTTAAAATGCAGCGTTATATCGACGAATTGAATGAATTAGCCCGGGTTGGTCAGGCGGTTCATTCGTTTGATAATGTTAATATTGCAGGTATTATTGAACAGGCAGAAAAAAAGTTACTCGATATGATTCAACAACATAAAATCAAAATAAGTGTTAATAAGAACCTGCCTAATGCCTATGGTGATCGACAACTTTTGTTGCAATTATTTGTTAATTTAATTGATATTGCAATTAAACATATTGGCGAAAATAATAAGCGACCCAAAATAGAGATTGGATGCCGAAATGAAAATGGAGATGGGGCATTTTTTGTCCGGAATAATAATATGAATACCAGGGCAGAATTTCATGATAATATTTTCGCCCTGCATCATCGCATCGAAAATCAGGCAGATGAAGAAAAAGGCTATGGTTTGGGCTTAGCGATTGCAAAAAAAATAGTTGACGTTCATAATGGGCAAATCTGGTTTGAATCGGAACAGGGTAAAGGATGCTCATTTTACTTTAGTCTTCCTCAGAGGTATCATTTTAACCAAGAGGAGTAAACTCCAAATTTATCTGTAACCAGTGTCTGAACGAAAACACAACTTGGTGTCATTTCGACCGAAGGGAGAAATCTGTAAGTCCAATATTTGTGTAAAAAACAGATTCCTCAATTCGTTCGGAATGACATTATTGCTACAAATTTAATAGTTTTCGTTCAAGCACTAACTAACTAGTTCCATTATCAGCTTAGGGAGTGAGAAAGAATAAATTTCCATCCGCGGATTTATTCTCACCCACTAAAAACAACTTAAGGAATATGCACCGATGGAAACTACTCAACCAGGCATTAATGTCGAAGCGTTAATTCAAGAAAATATTTCTCTAAAAAGAAAGTTAAAGACAAAGGAAGCATTACTGCATGAGAAAAATGCTGAAATCCAGCAATATTTGTATACAGTTTCTCATGAATTAAAAACACCAATCAGCTCGATGCGAGGTTATTCGCTGTTACTTCAAGATTTCTATGTAGAGGATATGAATGGAGAGATTCAGGCTTATCTTCAAAGGATTGCTACTAATCTGAATCAGATGGAACAGCTTGTCGATAATTTATTGGATTATACTCGAATCGATGTTGATTTTAATGAATGTGAGCAAGTGGATGTAGCTGAGCTCATAACAGAAGCTCTTGAAGAATTGAATTTTCTCATCCAACAGAATAATTATGAAATACAGATAGTTCCGAATTTGCCAACAGTTTTTTGTAAACGAAACTTAATGGTTCGTGTTTTTACCAATTTATTGAACAATGCAATCAAATATGCAAAAAGCAATGAACTACCAAAGATTGAGGTTGGCTATATTGCTGATGAAATTTTTCATAAATTTTATGTAAAAGATGATGGTATCGGAATTGCAGCTACTGACCAGGAGAAAATTTTTCAGATTTTTGGTCGATTAAATAACAAAAAGGGAGCCAAAGGCAGCGGGCTGGGACTGGTGATCACAAAAAGAATCATCGAAAAGCACGGTGGTGAAATATGGGTGGAATCTGCCAGAGGAAAGGGGAGTACTTTCTTTTTTACGTTACCTCGTAAGGCTTCAAATAAATTCAATATAGAATATAACTAACTGTTTTACTTAGAGCAATGATATACTGATTGAGAATTAAAATTTCATACTGATTCCATCGCTTGGAGCGATGGAATCAGTACATCAGCACAAAATATTTATTTTATCAGAACCAACTTTCTGATTGCAACAAAATCTCCAGCTTTCATCTGGCAGAGGTATTCACCGCTGCTAACCATTTCATTCCATTCATTGCGTCCGTCCCAGGTAATTTGATAGCATCCTGCTTCTTTGTTTTCTGCATCCAGCGTTCGAATTTTTTGTCCTAACAGATTATAAATCTTAATTGTTACATATCCAGATTTGGGAAGCCGATATTTGAAGCGCGTTTTTGCGTTAAAGGGATTGGGATAATTCTGAGAGAGAAAAAATTGTTGAGGTGTACCAGCAATATCCGAAGTCACAGCCTGAAAAGCAGGCTTACCAAAAGCATAAAGATTTCCATCGCTTCCTCCAAAATATAGATAATTGTTGGCAATCGTTGGGGAAGAATGAATATAATCAGGTAGCGAATAACTTCCCAAAAGCACCCCGGTTTCAGCGCTGTAAGCGTAAAGACCACCGTTATAAGTAGTTATGTATAGCACACCCGCAGCAATAGCTGGTGAGGACCAGATCTGTGATGAGTCAGGTGTGATAGTCTCCCAGATCAAATTCCCATCGGTCAGATTTAGTGCTCGAATCATCCCTTGATCAGTGGCATAGAAAACCTTCCCGTAAGCAATGGCAGGACTTGAATGCATTAAACCGTAAGGCTCTGTCACATATTCCCATTTAAGCTCCCCAGTATCGATGTCGTAAGCCAATATCTTGTTGTTTAGCGATCCGAAGTTTCCTGTCTCGTGGTAATATTTAACACCGTTGTCAATGGTACCAATCACAAGGATTCCTTCAGCTATTGATGGAGAGGAGTAAATCGAGTATCCTCCAGTCCCGATTTTCAATTTCAATTGACCGTTGGAATCAACAGCGTAGAGAGTATCATCATCGGCTCCAAAATAAATTACATCCCGATAAAAAGCTGGTGAGGAGAAGATATCTCCCGCTACTCGAAAAGTCCATTTCTCCTTTCCTGTGAAAGCATCGATGGCGTAGAGGGTGTGGTTAGTGCCGCCAATATACAATGTATTTCCAGCAATTACAGGGGATGATTCAATCCAGGAGCCTGTTTCGTAGCTCCATTCTATTTCGCCGTTTTCGACATTGATTGCATAAAGCCTATGATCCATGCATCCGACATAAATCCTGCCGTTAGCCACAGCCGGGGTGGACTCGATCCAATTGCCGAGCCGACATTGCCATTTAAGGTCACCAGATGTATCTACTACGGCGTAGAGGTTATTATCTGTGGAAGCGAAGAAAACAGTGTGGTTCCAGACCACCGGTGATGAATAGATGGATCCTTCGGTTGAGAACGCCCATGCCAGTTGATGGAACAGGGTGTCCGAAGTCTCGATTGCATACGCGGTATGAAGGCTATCCTTTCGGAACATGTGCCAATCCTCTGCCCTGGTGATCTGAGGGATTAAAGAAAACAGTAATATCAAGGAAAACCAAAATAATCTTTTTTTCTTCATTTAAACTCCTAACCTGAACGAGCAAAAACCAAAAAGAAATGAATAGGACGCGGATGACACAGATAACGCGGATTTTCACGGATTATTATTTTGTATAAATCAGCGTTAATCCGCGTCATCTGTGCGGAACGTCCGACATCTTTTTGGCGGATCATCCGCGTTCGATAAAATCTTTGCCTATTGTCCAAAAAATTTATTGTTTATAGATTATAGATGTTGATTAAACCAGTTAATAGTACGGCCAACAACCAGAATTAGACTATTGCCCTCGCTGATTGAATAATGATCCTCTCCCGGGTAACTATGAAACTCCTTCGGTTCCACAGCCCTGTCAAAGAGAGCAAGCCCTGTGGCATACGGAACGGTAATATCCTCGGTGCCATGGTGCATCTGAACAGCACAAGCCCGGTGGATTAAGTTTATCGGATCCACTGGACCAAGCAGTCGATCCACGAGCTGGTAATTGTCTCTCAAGTATTTTCTAATTGGATCAGAAGGTTTCAGGTCGCTGCCTTTGATCATCTCTGCCCAATCTCCGCCACCGCCTACCAGGACGGCGGCTTTTATCCGATCATCTACCCCTGCCAGCAAAGCCCCGAGGATGGCGCCCATGCTTCCGCCTAATAAACCGATTCTATCCGAGTCGATCTCAGCTATGGTCTCCACTAGATCCAACGCCCGTCTGTGATCAATTATTGTTTGAGCAAAAGCGTATCTATTCTGAACCAGATCCAGGCTGTACATATCCTTAGTCGGCTTTTTTCGCTCCCCATGATACTGGGCATCAAGGGACATCACTGCATAGCCATAATATGCCATGAGCGATAATATATCCTTGTCTATCTTTTTGTTCCCCGAGTAGCCATGAAGCCAGAAGACGCAGGGAACAGGCGATGCAGGTGTAGCTTTTTTAGGTATATACAACATGGCTGGAATCCGTTCCTGGTGGATGCTTTTGAAAGACACTTTAATCTCATAACATTCTGGAGTTCCGCCTCCTGTCGTATCGAAGATCGCTTCAAAAGGCTGGGTTTTATCATAGCGATAAAAAGTTAACAGGTTTTCTTCAGTGTAAATATCCCCAGCATGGAGGGGAGTTATTGCCATAGTAAATAATAAGACGAATTTCACAACGGTGAAATTCGGTAATGTCAAAACATTACCTGATCTTTTTTCTGAAAATGAGCTAAGCATGTTATCTATTCTCATTAAGGTGTAAATATTTTTTAGGATTAGCCCTAAATTATTCATAAATTTTCACCACAAAGCCACTAAGTAACAAAGAATCAACAAAATAAATAAAGGTTTGATTTGAAACTTGGTTTTACATAATTAGTCTGTTACAAATATAATTAAGCATCAATTTTTTAGTAAGCTGTGCCTTGGTGTTTTAGTGCTAAGTGAATTTTTAAGGATAAAAAATTTAACCGATTATTTATCCTATTCCAGTTCATAAACAACTGTAACTGTCGCTGCCACAAGAATTTTCTCAGGCGATGCTCCAAGGAACTCGGTTGGAAATGGATCATAATTCCGATATACTCTATAAGTGGTGAATATACGGGAAGTTATTTGTAAAATCTTGCCCAGTTTTCTATTAAGTAGTTCGGCTGTATTCTGTGCTTCTGACTTTGCTTTGGTAATCGCATCTCTTTGTGCTTCCTTGTATGTTTGCTCAAATTTAGTGATACCGTAGACGACAGTTCCCAACTCGCTGCTGGTACCCATATAGCGAGATTCGATTTCCATTACAGCCCCAGCTCGTATTGCTGCATCTACAATTTTATGGACTGTTTCAGGATCGGGCTTTGAAGTGATCCGTATTCGCTTTATTACCTCTGGAGTAGCTGGAGCGTCCTCGTCAGGTCGATATGATCTTGAAGTTTTCTCACCCAAACGGAAATCAATTATATCAATTTCTAAAATATCGGGATCTGTTTGTTTGATAACCTTTTGAATCTCGTCTGAGTTCTCCTTCGCTTTTTTAACTGCATCTACCGTTAAAACTCCATGTTGTTTTAAGAAAAGTGTGATGTATGCGACATCTGGCTTTCGGAACACCTCTCCTTTCCCAGTCACGGTAATCTTATCAGGTTCTTGTCCATTAACAACTTGTGAAATGAATAAGGATAATAAAGCAACAGACAAGTATTTAACCAAAATGTTTTTCATCTCCTCTCCTCCTCTAAGTATTTTTTATAATCCAGGGCTAAGCTGCCAAAGGTTTGTACGCAAAGGACGTACGGAATCAATTAAAACTTGATAGAAAGCGCTTAACATTCGGATATGCCATACACCCTGTGGTCAGCTTGAGGCCGATGGGTTAGGCGCTAATTATAGATAGAACAAACAATAGATTAGTTATCTATAATTAGTGTCTGTATGAAAAGTATCAATTATTCTTAAAAGCTGTCATTCCGAACGAAGTGAGGAATCTGATTTTCACGAAAATATTGGACTTACAGATTTCTCCCTTTGGTCGAAATGACACAAACTTATTTCCCAGACAGACACTAATTAGCCAAATAATATTTTAATTTGTTTCGCTTTTCTTTGCAAAAAATACCTTCACGGGGATAAAAATCCCGATGAACCATAGAACAGTGCCAATCAAATGCAATATCATGTTCAAAACATCTTTTTCACTGATTTGCATAACCAGACCATAGCCCCAGCTAATAATCCCAACAATGAGAAAAGACCACCAGGCCCACTGTTCGCCTTTCTTGAATCCTGTGAAGAGGATAAATAACATCGCAATAACAGTTGTCAGAGCGAATATGCCCACATGCCGAGTTTGGACTACGATCGTGTTTGAGACTTCTGGATCCTGGATGCTTTCTAAAGTTTTTCCACTTCTGGCTTCCAATGTGCTTCCACCTATTGTCTGTGGAGAAACAACAAGAAAAATGGCGTACAAGCCAGAAAAAATCATGGCGATAGTCAGAATGATTATGGCTGTTTTTAACATAATTTTTCCCTCCTTCCAAATCAAATGATTCGTTAAAATACATTCAAGGATTTTTTCTTTTTCTTCCCCCACATTTTTTTAAAGAATTACAGCTTTCCATATAGCGATCATTGCCTAACACATTATTGAGTGATTATATTTCTATATTTCCTTATTCCTAATATTTAGGAGAAACTCCCTATATTTGGGAACAAAAAAATTACTTCCACATTTTTTATGGAGGATCCTTATTACAATTATTCCTAATGATAGACATATTCAATCTCATTCATAAATAATTCTATCCGTTAAATCTAATATTTAACTATTATAAGGTACAATCGTGTTGTAACACTGTCGTCCCCAAATATTGTTACTGTAAGATTTTCAGAATCGTATGAATTAACAGGTCAGAAGTAGGATTCGTTTCAGGTTCAGAAAGTAAAGGTAGTATCTTTTCAATCAATAATTTTGCTGTGCAGGATGAGTTGCTGTAGTTCGGATCTTTGGCAACCGCAATTACTGTTATCCAGGGCTTAACTTCATATTAGAACTTTTCTATAATTTACGATTCTATTAAAAGATATAAATAAAAACGGAAAAGTCAATGTTTTTTTTAAATCTCGTAATCCCTCAGTCTCAGGTGCAGAAACCAGGTTTCTTTTCCTGCTGTAACTGAGCCATTACAAAATCTTTCAAAAAAGTTAATCCTCCTTAATGTGAGTTATTATAGATATCTGCAAAATAGGAAAAAATGTCATTTCGAACGAAGTGAGAAATCTGGTTAACGAATTGATCTTATAAGACATACAGATTTCTCACTC
>SMTZ1_10007893_pt1 | contig 11035 bp, 26 predicted proteins | sample DeeMarSWOR136_30_FD_25667 | JGI IMG/M metagenome (IMG submission 25667)
TTATTATATATATTGATAATTTATATATATATATCCATACGTTGGGACGTGCCATTTTTCTGATATTAGTTGTCGGAATTATGGACGTTGGTTGGCCTAATATGAACGTCCAAATGTAAACCTACTACGCGAAGTAGTAGAAGGAGGTGAAATACGTATGTACGAGATCTGGGCTATGTTACACAACAACCTCCCTGGAGACGCAGTGGGAATACTAGAGGAACACGGAGTAGAGTTAGAAGATGTTGAGTGGATAGTAGGTGGTGGCTTTGAGGGTGATGACTACGCAATTTTGTTAGTCAAACTACAGACGCAGGAGTGGTACATAGTTGAAGGAGGAGTTCTCAGACCCACACTAATCAGCGAGAAGTTCAGTACACTGACCGAGGCTTCCGACGCGTTTCTAAAGGCGGTAGTCGGAGACGACGTACTCTAACAAAAGGAGGTTAACATGGAGGAGCGTTTAGACGCTATCCACGACCTCCGCGAGGTTCTCGAACTCCTACAGGAACATGGTACTGAGGTGAGGGTGGTAGTGACATTCTCACTCGGTACTCCTACAGCTACTGTGGGTATCGAAACCCTAAGCGGAGACGAGTCGGTCTACTTCACAGTAGAACCGTAACAACCACACTCGAACGGACTGGACATCCTGTTGGAGGTGGTTCCGGCTCTGAGTAGTAAGACTAAGTACTACTGAGCACTAAAAAACATGTTGATTTTTACAAAAAAGTGATATATAATATTATCATAATGAAACACAACAAACAGAACACAGAATTACGGAACCGTTGGTTCTGGCAGTTCCGTTGTTGTGTTGAAAGGAGGTAACCTATGTCACCAAAAACCAACTCAAAAGACGCATGGGATGCTGACACCTGGGACGAACTTCAGAAACTCACTACACTGAACGAAGTCAAGACTGCTCTCAAAGCTAAAGAAACACAACGGATAGCCCACAAGAAATACCAAATGAAGAAACAACTGAAGCTCGAACGTGCTACACAGTTGATGAAAGAGAAACCTGAGCTGTTCGCCGACATCGACGAAGAACTCAAGAAGATCGCGAACCTGTGAACAACCGTAACCCACGTAGAGAGACGATCGGCAAGCAGATCGTCTCTCGCCGACTCTACACACGAAAGGAGGTGATACAGAATGTACGAAGTGAAACAGAACACCAAAGTACTGGTTCATGGGAACATTCACTACGCCCTATACCAAGCCATGCTAGGATACACAAAGTTCAAAGACTTACGCCACAACCCTTGGGAAGCTAGAGGAGTACAGAAGTGTCTGATTAACGGGTGGCTGAAACGCGTAAAACGAGGGCACTACACGATTACTGACCAAGGACGTGAGATGCTAGACCTTCTAGGAGTGTTCCTCGAGACTCCGGTGGTCAAAGACAAACAAGGCTTCATGTCTCGAAAGGAATTCAACTTCTACTGCCCTAAGTACCTCAAAGACGAATACTACTACCCAACAGTCTACCGAAGCCGTAGTTATGTCGCTGTTCCCAAACACCATAAGATGAACCGAAGGTGGGCAACGTACTTCTTAACCCACATTTGGTAATAACGACGAAAGTCGTGAAAGGAGGTAAAGACAATGGTCGACATCCCTGATAACCTCGAACAAATTATTGTCACTGCAGCACAAGCCTGTTCACACCCACGCTCTGACTTTGGTATCTTCCTCATTGGGTTCGCGGTTGGAAACACTTACGCAACTCAACCAACCGAAACGCTACCAGGTCTCCCTGGGCCATACGGGCTCTCAGCACTCTGTACGCTATACCATCTATTTGAGCTATTCAAACGGAAGATTGAATGCATCTCCGACCCCCGTAAGAGTGCCGAGGAACGTGAACAGAACACCCTTGCCGCCGAGGCCTTGTATCGGGACATCCACAAGGATGACTAATGACAAAAGGAGGTAACATGTCTAGGCACACCTTTACTGCTGTTGTCCGTAGGTATCGTGGCCGTATACAGCGCATCTGGCATTTCGATACCTATACCGAAGCTGCGTGGTTCTGTTGGAGAAAACGACAGGAAGGTCGTAAGTCCACTTACCATGTAGCCCATCATGTAATGTGTTGTTAGGAGGTAACCATGAAGGCTTGGCTTGTCGACAACCACGGACCCCTCGAGTGCAGCGAATGTCACTTCGAGAAGTCCGAGTACAAGACACGTACACGTGTCAACCGTGCGATCTACAAATGTCTCGAATGTGGGTGGGTTATGTGTAGAAGACATGCACTTGAACACTTCAAGCCCACCGCATGCCATAGGAGGTAACTATGATTCCGCTTACGTTTGCTCACGGCGCCATCGTCGTGAAAAGTTGTAAGTATGGCATCTACGAACTCCTCTCAGCTGAGGACTCGAAGCACAAAGCAGTGAATTGGGTTATGACTGCTCTTAAGAACAAAGTCCTCAAACCAACAGATACTGTCTACATCGTCGATGCATTGGGGCATCGGAAGTACTCTGTTGGCGTGCTGACCCTCAGTGACTACGCAGTTCGTGAGACGCCGGTAAGACAACTGAACTTACCATTCAGACTGTAGTGCGTTCGTTTCGAACTCATGAATCACCACACACCGTACTACGACGTAACACCACAACGCGAAGTTGTGAAAGGAGGTGAAATACGTATGATCATCTACACATTTAAGTTAGTTATCGCTATGCCAACTGAGTACCCCACAGCGGAGGTCGTGGAAGCGGTTACGAATGCCCTGCGCGACGAACCTCAGTTTGTAGAAGATACTGGTGGGTGGGCTGATCTTGGCACCTCGATGAAACTCCGGCTCGAAGACGCTGAACACGACCAACACCCGAGCCCACCTGATGACGGCCACCCTCGTTACAACGAACTAGTAGACGAGTGGTTTGAAAAGGCAAAACAGTTGGTAGACGAGAAGTTTAAGTAACTCGGCTGCAACATCGCGGCCTGAAAGGAGGTAACCATGCCTAATGGCAAACTGTACATTGCACACAAGTGGCTCTCGGGTCAGCAACCGCAGATTCGTGTGTTTGACAGTCTCGACATCGCTGTCAGCACGATTTGTAAAGAGCTGCTCGAGGACCGGGAGCACAGCTATTCCCTGGCTGAATGGAACAGAGACACCAACGAGCCAGGCGACGTGCTAATCTACATACCTAGATGAAAGGAGGTAACCATGGCTAAGAAGCCAAACAGAACTCGCGACATGTTCTACACAAGACGTAGAACATCACGCAACCTGAGGCAACGGCGCAGTCACAGACAACGGGTCTTGAACGAAACCAACAGACTACGTCGAGTTAGAATGGGATTGAGCTGAGTAGTCCTCAGTAGTGCAAAACCCTTGATTTTTATGTTGATTTGTGGTATAATATTCATAGAAACAATGAATGTTATATCGACGGGTTTTAAGAGTTGTACCCAGAAACAACCATCACATGAAAGGATGAGTGATGCTATTAGTACAAGGTGATGTGTTTCTACATTCCGTAGACACGATCCCCGAATCCGCTACCCTACTGAAACCCAACCCCACTGGTCACGTCCTAGCAGAAGGCGAAGCTACTGGTCACTACCACCTAATTCCTAAAAGGTTCGCTACTGTCACTAAGCTTTACGAAGACCACGGTAAGATCTACCTAGCAGTCTTTCGAGCCGTAGAACTGATCCACCCAGAACACGCTACCGTCGTAGTTCCAATTGGTAACTACGAAGTGGGACGCGTTCGCGAGTTCGATCCGTTTACTGAAGAGATTCGTCGTGTCGAAGACTGACGATCCAGAACTTATTGTTCTGGATACTATTCCTATCGATCGTCCGAAGGCGGAAAACTGTGCGTTCAGGCTCCACAAACGTGTAGGGTTTCGCAAGCCGCCAGACTTTATCTGGTGTGAGTCTCCAGCGGAGTGCTACCAGGCGTACCGGGGATACCTGCGGACGACTGCGTTTGCCAGCGCGCCTACCACCCAGAAGCTCCTGGCGTGGTTTTTCACCAAACAGAAACCCCCCAGGTCCGTTCGTTGGAAAAGACATGATTGGTTATCCGCCCCCGTATACGTGCTCGAAAGGCTGATTCGGCAGGAACTACAACAACACTCCATGTACAACCACCAACTGTTCCTCGTAGGGAACCACGACGCTGCCTGGTACCACACTTACAAAGACTCCTCGGCGGGGTTCCCTATGGACTATTGGGCTTTCGTTAAGGCAGCGAGTTGGTGTATTCCGCTTCCTAACGTGTGGTTCATGAGCGAGCGCCCGACTATCATCAGGGTAGAAGACCAACGGATACACAGCTACACCGGTCCAGCCGTTCTGTACCGCGACGGGTTTGCGGTATACGCGTTTCGCAGCATCCGGGTTCCACCAGCGTACACCGACCCCGCTCTCGCACCACATATGGTTCTGCACGAACGGAACGCTGAGCTCAGACGTGAACTAGTTAAGAAGATCGGTGTCAAGCGGCTAGTCGAAGGCCTCGTAGCAGAGCCCATTGACAAGTGGAATGACTACGAACTGCTGAAGATCAACGTTCCTGGCATGAGAACGCAAGCCGTGTACCTAAAGATGATCAACCCCTCTACGGGGGACACCCACATCGAAGGCGTCAATCCGTCTGTCAAGACCTGTAAAGAGGCACTGCAGTGGCGCCTCGGCGGGATCGAATGGGATCCAGACATACTTACTTAAAGGGAGGTGAACTATGGACTTCATCCTACGGGGAGTTAAGTACTCCCTCACGCGTGACGAAGTACGCACTCGGATGGAGGGTATCAAGCCTAAACCCATCCGAAAGTACTACGTTGTTGTTAACAGGCGTCGGTACCCGATCAAGCAGGTCATCGCAACCTGTTTAGATCTGTACTACGTCGAGTTTGGGACTGCAGACGCGGCCCAAATACTCAGACGCCTCGGGTTCAAACTACTTTGGTTTTAAGGAGGTAACCCATGGGTTTCTACTACAGAGACCTGGACGCACGACCGCCTAAGCGCCTCGTGCCCCGACTGAAGAAACTCGAGAACCGGATGTACAACAGCCTACTACAAACAACCGGTTCCTACGTTCGGAAGCACTGGCTGGCTGGCCGCTCGTCCAAAAACGCTTTCATACTTCAAGGCACCAAGAAGGAAGACCCAATGTCAGGAGATATTCGTATCACGCTAGAAACACTTGTCGTCCCTCTGGAGTCTGAGGTGTACGATCCATTGGGGGAGTAACATGCGTCCTACAAAGGAAGTTCTTGAGGAGATCAACCCCCTGGTAGATGATGATCACCCCATCCCATCATGTCAGTTCAGGGTGTTGATAGAAGTGTTACTAGACATCCGTGACGCCCTTGTCGAAGCAGTGGACACGTACCGCTACCTCTCCGACCTCAGTTCAAAAGATTGGTAACGAGTAGTGCTTAGTAGAGGTAAACAGTTGCTTTTTGTTTAGATTTGTTATATAATAATGGTATACTGAAAGGAGGTAACATGGACGCTGATGAGCTGTCGGCGTTGACGGACGCTATCCACCGTGCGTGGAAGCTCCAAGACGGGATTACGTTACACCACCTAATCAGGCAGCTTGACGGGGACCAGTTAGTGGTAATCGTAAACCCAAAGTTCCACGACCCAACAGTGATCGTGGGGAGTATAACTGATGTTCAAACCTTATTACAACGTTACGGCGGAGGGACGAAAGTCGCCGACCGCCTCTTTGCCGCCTGCCGAGAACTCGAGGAGGATACTCCAATTGACGGACATATTGTTCCAGAAGCTATCAAACGGCGGTGACGGCAGCTATGAACTCGAGGAGCTTCGGAAGTTGGGGTACGCCGTGAAGTGGGATCCAACCTTCCGAAACCTTGAAATCTATATCAGGAGGGCCTAATGGCTATCGATGAACAAAAGCTCATGGAAGAGGTTATCGAGGAGGTCGATAATCTCGACGAGGCCGAACTCGCAGAGGAAGCGGAAAAGATCCTGGCTCGGAAGGCTAAGCAAGCGGAGTACCGCAGGAACCAAGAGAAGTCTCCCGAGCAAGTCGAAGCGCAGAAGGCTTATCGCAAGAAAAAGTACCAGCGCGATAAGTTGATACTCGACCGGTACAATGCTCTCACAGAACCTGAGGGGGAGTACTCCGAACCCGACGAGGAGTGAGAGATACCTCCTTTCATTGGGGGGAACTTCGCGTTCCCCCCTCTTACCTACGGCTACAATCCTTAAATCTATATAAGGAGGCTACTCATGGGTATGGAAGCCCTAGTAGCGTTGGTGGTAGCTACAACTCAGGTAGTTAAGTCGTGGATCAAGTCGTGGTTCAACATTTCAGACGAACAGTGGAAGTCGTGGTTCTCTGTTGTATTGTCGCTGCTCGTCTCCGCTGGTGTGGTTGCTTATGCGGAACTGAAGGCAGGAACTGGAATCGGGTTAGACGACCTGTGGACAGCGCTTGCAGCATTTGCACTAGCCAACGGCGCTAAGAAGGTTCTCGGCACCCTTAAACCACCAACACAGTAATGTTGCGGGCCCTGACACAGCGAACAGTAATGATCTCAGTAGTTGTTGATGGGCCCACCGACAAAGGAGGTATAACATGAAAGAACTCCTCCACGATGAAACGCGTGACGGGGTCCGCTTCATCGTAGTACAAGGCCCCGTGTGCCTTTGCGGGTACGTCGGTATCCCACTAGACCACCCCCTGGCTGGAAAACACTACGACGACATCGACTTGCCTTGTCACGGCGGGATGACGTTCAGTGGCGAGGGCACTGGCGAGTACCTCCCCAAGGGTTTCTATTGGTATGGTTGGGATTACGGTCACGCCGGTAACTTCATGAACCTTCCTGGCGGCATAGGTGACCGTCTCGGGGGACGTCGGTGGACCGTGGAGGAAGTGGTAGAAGACTCTCGGGAGGCTATAAGCGCCTTCATCCAGCTGGTAAAGGAGGTATAACATGTTTACCAACAATGCTCCTGCCACTCACAACGACAGTCTTGTGTTGTTAAGTGGTGGGATGGACAGTGCTGTAGTTCTGGCGCTGGCTAAGGTTAACACCTGCGAGACCGTAAGAACTATATCCTTCGACTACGGTCAGAAGCACAAGAAGGAGCTGAAGGCTGCCTGCGAACTGTCGCAGTACTACATGGCCCGTCACAGGGAGCTCTACCTCGGGTCCTACATCATCGGCACCTTGGACAACCCATCACCGGGCTACCGCCACTACGAACACCTAGACAAGAAGTACCTACCGAAAGGCGACGTCCCCCTGTTACCACGTACCTGGGTTCCGTGTAGAAATATCTTGTTCCTGACTGTGGCGGCCTACAACGCTTGGTGGTATGGAATCCATATTCTCGGCCTTGGGGTCCACCAAGAAGACCAACCAGGATACCCAGACACTACCGAACCATTCCTTATGAACATGGAAAACGCTCTCCGCACCGGAACATCGTACACGCTCAGCCTATGGGCTCCTCTGTTGTACATGAACAAGACAGACATAGTAAGACTGGGTCAGAAGCTCAACGTCCCTTGGGAGTTGACTTGGAGTTGCTATGCCGGAGGAGAGAAGCCTTGTGGTGACTGCGATGCCTGCACCAGGAGAGCTCGCGCGTTCAAAGAGGCTGGAGTGGAGGATCCGTTATGTATGTAGGAACATTAGGCAGCAAGAAGGTTCGTCTGACTAATAAGGAACTCGACCAGGTCGTTACAGCATTTCGGGCCGTAGCTAAGGGAGACGACGCCGCTGTCCGGCGGGCGTGTATCGGTGACCACTGCTGTGACCCCTGTAAGTTTGGTCCTGAGTCTCATGGGTGCTTAGACGTCTTGAGTGAGCTCACCCAGGGAAGCCGTACCGCGGTCGGTCCCGCCTTTTTCGTAACGCGTGTCGTGGACGTCCAACTAGTTCTCAGCGCTCTAGCCAGGCTGAAGAAGGTAAAACGATGAACATCGACTGGTCACGCGTAAACATGTACCAACAGTGTCCTCGTCTTTATTGGTGGCGCTTTGTGCAGAACTTCACACCACGTACTACCGCGCTTCCTCTGACCTTCGGTAAAGCTATGCACGCAGGGCTAGCAGCTCACTACGCCAACAAACCAGAACTCGTGACGCCCCACCTAAACGCTGTCTACGACGAAGCAGCTGCGGAGCCGTATCTACCGGCAGAGAGGGAGGAACTAAGGAAGCAACAGAACTACGTTCAATACGCGATGAAGATGTACCAGGACCACTACGCACGAGAACCGTGGACGGTTCTGGCCCCCGAAGTAGAAGGCGACCTCCCTTTGGGTACCCACCGCTACTTCTTTAGAGCAGATGTTTTGGTGTCGATGAGAGGTCACCCGTGGCTGCTAGAACACAAGACCACCTCGCAACTGGGCCCCACGTTTTTCAGTAAGTTCCGTAACGACGGTCAGATAACTATGTACTGCTACGGGATCTGGCAGAAGCTGGGAACCAGACCTGTAGGTGTCATCATCAACGCAATACGTAAGTCCCGTAGCATGGACAAGGTTACCTTCGAACGTGAGCTTGTCATGCGTCCTCAACAACAGATAGAGGACTATGTAGAGGTGTTCACTAGACAGGCCGACCAGATAGAGTACCTACTGGAGAACCACCGCAAAGACAAACAAATGTGGTTGATGTACACAGGGGCCTGTGTAGCCTACCACAGGGCTTGTGACTACCTAGACCTATGTCTGAAGGATAGTCCCGACATGCGTCTGATGTACAAGACGCGAACTCCCGACTATGTAGACGAAGGAGGAAGCAGTGGCGGAACATAGGATCGTCATCTTCGAACAGGGCCCGACTAGCTACTACTGGGTCTTGATGTCGTCTAACGGGCGTCGGATAGCAGAAAGCTTTCACCAGTTTACTACCGAAGAGGAGTGTCGGAAGGCGGCTAAAAGAACTAAACGACTTATGCAGGAGGCAAAGATTGGGAAATACCGAGAACAAATCTAACCAACTTACCATTGAGGACCACCCCGAAGAAGAGTATGTTGTCATAGAGGGGATCTACTTCGCGTACCAGTTCTTCAAAGAACTTGGTATGCAGGGCGTCCCTATGGGTTCACTACTCCGGGTCGTTAACCGGCGGACAGCCCCCGACGGAAAGACCGTATCGGTGGCTCTCGACTGGATTATGACTCAGGAGCAAGCACAACAACGTGGTCCGCGTATCGTAACACCGAGACTCACGATCCCTGGGAAGAAGGTGAACTGATGGAGCGGATCAGGACACCTATTTCTACAGTCGGAAAACTTCCCTCAAGAAGGCCGGGATTAAACGTCTTCCGTACCGAACCCGGAGCCCCTACACGTATTACAGCACTGTTGTATGGGGTTCCTGGCATCGGCAAAACACAGCTCGCGTCTACGTTTCCCAACCCGTTGTTCCTAGACATGCGCGGCGGTCTGGCTACTATCCGGGCAAAGAAAGTGGCTTATATCAGACCAAAGAACTTCTCGGATATTATGCAGTGCTCAATACCAGCTAATGTAGAGGATTTCGATACTATAGTTCTTGACCACCTAACGGAGGGTACACGTCTGCTAATGGAGGAGGTCTTAGCTCTCGACAATAAGGAGGAACCAACACTCAAACAATGGCAACGTACAATCGAAAGGCTGACGAAGATCACCGTCATCTTCACAGCAGAAAACCACCTCCGTCAACATGTAGTATTCATTGCTGAGGAACAGATTGACAAGGACGAAGAGACCGGGAAGATCCTCGTGACCCCTGATCTGCCAGGAAAGTTCGCCAGACGTATATCGTCCTGGTTTGATTGTGTGTTTCACTTGCGGATGGCTACGAAGGACGGAGCTAAAGCCAGATGGTTGTTAACCCAACCGGATCCCCTGTACCCTGCCAAGACCAGGTTTCAGGGGTTAGACCGCTTAGAGGAACCCGACTTCAAGGTTATCTGGGATAAGATTGTTAAGGCGGGCTAGCGTTCAGGGGTTGCGTTGTGCGACTCCGCTACGCAGGCTGAAAATCGGATGTGGTGGTCCGAAGATACCGCAGCAGTAGCAGAACGCGAACGGGCATGATGAATGTCCTGTCCGCCAGCACTTATATTATTATAGGAGGTTTTACATGGGTTTTAAGTTTGAAGGTATCAATTGGGATGATATCGCTGCTCAGGCAGTCATCCCCGAAGGACGCTACCCTGCTCGTGTTGACGACGTCGAACAGCGCACCAGCGAAGAAGGAAACGAGTACCTAAACGTCACCTTCTCCATCACTGAAGGTGAACTGGAAGGACGGAAGGTTTGGGGAGTCTTTATGAAGGAACCCCAGCACCTGTGGAAGATGCGACAGTTGTGTGAGGCCGCTGGTATTGATCTTGCTGGTAGAGACGACTTCGACACCGACGAGCTCAAGGATCTGGAAGTTGGTATCATTGTCAAGAACAGGATCTACCAGGGAGCAGAACGGAGTAGCGCACAGGGATTCTTCAGCCTCTTCAATCCATCCGACGTCACGCCGAGGGGATGAAGTATCCCGTAGCAGAAATCTTTACTAGTATCCAAGGCGAAGGTTTCTACACAGGGCAACCCGCTAACTTTGTACGGTTAGCGGGTTGCAACCTGTCTTGTGAGTTTTGTGACACTGACCACACCCGCCGGAGATCACGGAACGCTTCAACAACAACGTAGATGTCGTTGTTGTGACCGGTGGCGAACCTCTAAACCGTTATCTGAGAGATCTCCTAGCTCACCTGAAGAGCCTGAAATATTTCGTTGCGGTGGAAACTAACGGAACCATCGTTACGCCGTTCAAGCAGTATATTGACTGGTTGAGTTGCTCACCGAAGAAGACTCTCCTTCCCTCCAACAACCCTTCGTACTCCATCGACTACGCTGACGAGGTTAAGTGGCTGATCCCTATGTGGAGCTACGAGGAAATTAACTGGGGAATGTCTCATAACCACTTCCTACAACCGATAAACCACAAGGACCGGATCAGTGGAGTCAACCTACAGCGCTGTCTCCAGCTACTCTACAATCACGACCACC
>SMTZ1_10012299_pt1 | contig 11034 bp, 8 predicted proteins | sample DeeMarSWOR136_30_FD_25667 | JGI IMG/M metagenome (IMG submission 25667)
TCCCTACCCTGTCTCCAACCTTGAATCTGGTTACATCCGAACCGGCTGCCTCCACCCTTCCCACGATTTCGTGCCCCAGGACTATGGGGAAGTTCGGCGGAATGAGCCTTCCCTCGATTTCGTCAAGTTCGGTGTGGCACACCCCGCAGGCCGAAACCTTAACCAAAATCTGGTTGGAATTTGGGATGGGGTCCGGCATTTCTGCCCATTCCAGCGGTTCTTGCCTGAGGGGTAAATCGGTCCTTTTTGCCGCAGCACCCCTCTCGGCGATCTCACAGAATTCCTTGAGGATCATGGCCTTCACGGCATCCACCTCCTTTCAGCTGTGTGCACTTTTTGAGCCTATAAACTCGTTTTGAAAAACACGCCTCATAGTACCAGAAGATGGCAGGTTTGGCCAAATTTTACCGCTTTACTCTGTTTTTGATTGTCTCTGTATTGGTAAAATGTAAAAATGCCGTTGTTTCATTTACTATGTCTGCTGGGCAATAAGGAGGATTGATGTCAAAGGACTTTCGTATCGAAAGAATTGGTCAGTGCACGTATCCCTCTCCCCTGGATTCGGCGGTATTCGTTGACGACAGCGAGGGGGTGCTCATAGATGCGACCCTTTCGGGGTATCAGAGGGGCCAAGATAAGCCGGCCTTTCTGGAAAAGGCGGGTCCGCGAAAGAGGATCTTCTTTGATCCGGATAAGAGTCGCGCCGCTCTGGTTACCTGTGGTGGGCTGTGCCCGGGCCTGAACGACGTAATCAGGTCCCTTGTTATGGTGCTGTGGTACCGCTATGGCGTGAAGGATATACTCGGCTTGCGGTATGGATATGAGGGCTTGATCGCCTCGTTCAATCATGAGCCCCTCATCCTTGAACCGGAAGTGGTAGAAGACATCCACAAGGACGGCGGGACCATACTTGGCACATCCCGAGGCCCACAAGACGCTGCACTCATGGTGGATTTCCTTCTGGAAAGGCAAACAGACATGCTCTTCACAATCGGAGGTGACGGAACCCAGAAGGGGGCACTGGCAATCACGAGAGAGATAAAGGAGAGAGGCAAACATATCTCCGTTATCGGCATTCCCAAGACCATAGACAACGATCTGTTATATACGGAAAGATCATTCGGCTTTGAGACGGCCGTTGATATGAGCCAAATACCCATTACCGGCGCTCATATGGAGGCCAAGGGAGTACGGAACGGGATTGGGATCGTAAAACTCATGGGGAGAGAATCCGGATTCATAGCTGCCTACGCCACCCTCGCATCGAGCGACGTAAACCTTGTGCTGGTACCGGAGGTCCCCTTTTCGATCGAAAAGGTCTGTTCCTACCTCGACGACCGCATTGCCAGGAAACAGCATGCCGTGATTGTTGTTGCAGAAGGCGCAGGGCAGGAGTACGTTCCTGCTGAGGGAACTGATGCATCGGGAAACAAGAAGCTCGGGGACATAGGATACTACTTGAAGGATGCAATTGCAGAATACTTTCGGGCCAAAGGCATTCCGGCAACACTGAAATACCTGGATCCCTCCTACATGATACGCAGCGCACCGGCCACGCCCGACGATTCGGTGCTGTGTTTTCAGCTTGCCGAGAATGGGGTGCATGCAGCTCTGTCCGGGAGTACCGGGATGATGGTGGGAATATGGAACGGCCATTTTGTCCATGTTCCCATCCAGCTTTCGGTGAGTGGCCGGAAGAAGATAGATCCATCGGGGCTCCTGTGGCAGAGCGTCTTGGACAATACCGGGCAGCCACGGGACCTTGCTTGAAGGAGTTAAGAACTGGCGGGCTTGAAACAAGGCCTTGGCGAGTAGCCGGAGCATGACGATGATTGACAAGCACAAAGAGATCTTGGGGCGCATCCTGAAGGCAGGCCTCGACGCTGTGGATCCTGAAGCGGCCGTTCGAAACTGTGTTTGCCGGGAGGGCAGCAGACTGTTTGTGGGCGACCGAGATTATGACCTCGATCGTTACGAGAGGGTTCTCCTGATCGGAGCTGGAAAGGGTACGGCGCCCATGGCCAAGGCAGTGGAGGAGATACTCGGGGACAATCTGACGAGCGGCTGGATCATTGTCAAGTATGGCTATGGCATGCCTCTGCACAAGACCCATACCATGGAGGCAGGACACCCCATACCGGATGAGGCAGGCCTCGGGGCTACCGAAGCACTCTTGCACAGGATAGGTGAATGCGGGGAAGAGGACCTGATCATATGTGCGTTCTCCGGCGGAGGGAGCGCTCTTTTGCCGGCACCTCGTCCTCCACTCAGTCTCGATGAAAAGCAGCAGACTACTCGTCTCCTCCTGGAATCAGGCGCGACGATCGATGAGATAAATGCAATCAGGAAGCACCTTTCGCGCAGCAAGGGCGGCTGGCTTGCTAAGACGGCATATCCAGCTACCCTCGTATCATTACTGCTTTCGGATGTGGTCGGCGACAGGCTGGATGTTATCGCATCAGGCCCGACCGTGCCTGATGAAACCACCTTCGGTGATTGCATCTCCATAGTAGCAAAATATCGGCTTGCCGGGAAACTGCCCAATGCGGTGATGACGCTATTTCAAGAGGGTAAAGCCGGCTCGATACCCGAAACACCCAAGAAAGGAGATGAAGTTTTCTCGAAGGTGCAAAACCTCATCGTCGGGAATAACAGAAATGCCCTTCTGGCTGCTCAGGAGCCCATGATCCTGTCGTCTCAGATTGAGGGTGAGGCCCGTGAGGTAGCCCAGGTGTTTGCTTCGATTGGGAAGGAGATCAGCCAGTCAGGTCTGCCCATAGCGCCCCCTGCTTGTGTATTGGCCGGGGGGGAGCCAACGGTAACAATCCGCGGCCAGGGAAAGGGGGGCAGGAATCAGGAGTTGGCCTTGGCATGCGCCATCTCCATAGACGGGTGGGATCGGATTGCCCTGCTGAGTGCTGGAACGGACGGTACTGATGGCCCTACGGATGCGGCCGGCGCTATTGTCGATGGTACGACGTGCAGGAGGGCGCGGGAGACAGATCTGAACGCCAATGCTTTTCTCATGGCAAACGATTCATATTCCTTTTTTGAATCCCTCGGTGATTTGGTAAAAACGGGTCCTACCCGTACCAATGTAATGGACATTATCTGTATGCTGGTGAAAGAGTGAACAGCGGGGAAGTCAACGCTAATACACTTTGCTTGGGAAGCCTAAATTTTGCCATGTGGCCTTCTGGTTGGCCTTAACATGGATGCCAGCATGATACCGACAATGCTGAAAGCAGCGCAGACCAGAAAAGCCACCTGGTAGCTTCCAGTCAAGTCAAATATATAACCGGTCAGAACCGGACCGACAGCCGCTCCAGCGGTAAAGCCAAGGTGAACAACCCCGTAAATTAAACCATGTGATCTCAGTCCGAAAAGGCCGGCTACCAGAGGCGATTCTGACGCCGCCATACCTCCACCAGCAAAGCCTAAGATAAGAGCAAAAAGGTAAAGCATCCACAGTTCTCTGGCTGGCACCAGCCAGAGTAGAGCTGCCAAAAACATAATAAAGCCAACAATAAAGATTCGCCTGTTGCCGATTCTGTCAGCAACGCCACCCAGCACATAATTGCCAACAAGACCCATTCCGCCTCTGCAAGATAAAATGATGGCGGCACTGGTGGCTGAGATTCCCAACTCAATGGCGTGCGGCACAATATGTACTACTATAGCGAAAGACCCAAACCCAAAGCAGAAGAAAATGCCGAATGCCAACCAGAACTGCGCAGTATAAGCTGCCTCCCTGAGCGAAAACGACTGAGTATCGGAGGGTAATTCCGAGTGTTTTTCTTTATCTGCGCCATAGGGCAGCTGCCCCATTTGAGTCGGATCGCGCCTCAGAAACTGAGCAAACAAAACCACCAATAGTAAAACCGCAACGCCCAGCATGATATACGACAGACGCCAATCATAAACAGCTATAAGCCGAGTACTCACTGGCGGTCCAATCAACTGGCCTATGCTAACCCCGGCGAGAACGATGCCCGACATCAACGTCCTTCTTTCCACAAACCATCTGGCGACAGTAGATAACTGCGGCACCCAGACACCACTCATGCCGGTGCCTATTATCACTCCATAGAACAGATACATCTGCCAGAGAGCGCTGAGCTGCGACATCAGCAAATATCCCAGACCTAATAGTAAGCCACAGAGTGTCAGCACCACCCGGGGACCGAACCTGTCATTAAGCACCCCCACGACAATACCCAACACGCCGTACACAATCATGGACAGTGAGAAGGCGCCTGAGGTCATGGCATGAGTCCAGCCAAACTCGTTCAGCAACGGTTTAAAGAAGACGCCAAAGGAATAGTAGAGGGCCCACGAAACCACCATAATTAAGAGGGCCACCACAACAACGATATACCCGTAGAAAAAGCGCGGTTCAGTCTTAAGAGATTGGTAACTTTTCATATCAGGCATGATAAACCAGCTCCAGAGTAACTTCTCTTATCACGATAGTGATATTATAGTATATTTCGGTTAGCCACGATTGTAGCTCACCAGTAAGCAATAGGTAAGAACACCCTTTTTGAGCGTCGAAGTATAGGCGATTTTGCCTTGCGTGGCAATGGCAAAGGAGGCCCATGGAGGATGTTACACTACAATTTCTCTCATCATTACCGCGTTCTTCGGGATTAGGGCTCATGGTGCGCTCTTCCGCATGGTCCCCTTCAGCGGTACGGTTGGCGGCGCCATTCCCCATTCTAGCAGGATACATTTTTGTCGTCAGCGCCAGACATGGTCTGGCCTTCTGGCCCTGTACACTGATGAATGCCCTGGCGCTAATTCTTTTACTATTACTGAAATCGATAAAGGCGAGAAGGTAAAAAGAAAATGAAAGAATTAATGATTACTTTCGATCCGCTTCACACTCTCTCCCCGCATTGCTCCAGCCGATCGCCGCAACAAGTGCGGCAAGATCTTAGGCGAGGGTTAAGACCAGACAAATGCCCTCTACCATTCTATACAACAGGCTGAGTAAAGGGAGGGGAAAGGAATGAGAAAGTTCCTGCAATAATCAGATTCGAAAAAGTTCCTTCAGGTTTATGCCAAGAAATTTTTCCTTGTCTTCAGTTGGAAAATCAAGAGCCTTTATATCTTCAATGATTTTCTTCACGTATTTTGGGTCCCTGAGTTCATAGGGATAATCTGTGCCGAAGCACAGGTGATCTGAACCCAGGGATTCAATAGCGGATTTCATCACAGGCAACCACCCGCCAAAACCCGCCGAGTCGAACAATATATTCTTGAGCAGAGATTCAAAATTATCAACCAGTCCCATATCTCTGGCCTGCTCAACCGCCAAACCATGACCGCGGTCCTCATCGGGCATGGGAAAATCCTTTGGCTGGTGCCATGCTAATAACCTTCCCTTCAATGTGGGTAAACCTCCACCCAGATGGGCGACTATTACTTTCAGGTCTGGAAATCGCGGAAGAACACCGTAAATAATCTCCGCAAAGGATTTGGCAAGTTCATATTCCCTTGCCAGGGTAAGGTCAAGATCATACTTGCCCCCACCCCAGATTCCTCTTCTTATGGTGGGATGAACATAGATGGGCATGTCATATTCAATCGCCATTTCGTAAATTGGGTCCAGCAACATCGAATCGATCGTCATGTTTGCCGTTGACGTAACGATGCCGATTCCCCACAGGCCGAGTTCTTCGACCCCCCTCTTGATTTCATCCCGGTTTCTCCCGTCAGCATCAAATGGATAAACGTGAATCACGCCTCTGAACTTATCAGGATATTTCTTGATGACCTCTGCGTATCCGTTATTGCAGAGTCTACAAAAATCATAACCGTTGGCAGCAAGGGCGGCGGTGCTCAAGATCCCCATATCAACCCCCGAGTCATCCATCCATTTGAGGTGTCCCTCTATATCCACGATGAGTTCATAAGCCTTAGGAAGTCTTTTCATCCCCACTGCGTGGTCATACTCTGTAGTTTTCTTTACCAGCCCATATGCTTGAGGGGGGATGTAATGCTGCTGCATGTCAATTACAAGTGTCTGCTTCGCCATTCCTTGTCCCTCCTTCAGAATTGCTATTTCTTGGTGAATGCCCTTCTCTAATATGTATTCAACCTCTCATTTGCCCTTTGCCGTCCCAGAATGAACAACAGACAGAATTAAAGCAAAGGGCTATAAGGGTGGCTTATTTTGGAGTTTAAGGGACTCACTTCTGATGTCAAGGACAATATCAGATTTCCGGCTAGTATTCTCCTTTGTGAGAGGATTTTCTTGACACGGTTTAAGTCGATAAACTATAAATGTTAGGTCAAAAAAGCTTGGATAAACCCCGTGGTCTGGCGGGAGCAATAGAAGTTCGCATGGAGTGAACCCCACGAACTGCACAAAATGTGTTAGAGTATTGAGACAGGATCATCCCCCTGTATAGGGAGAAAGGATCATGTCATGAAATACCGAAGGTTCACCCAAGATTTCAAAAGATCACTCATTGAACAACTGCTAAGTGACGCAGCTACCCCGTTAGAACTCTGTAGACGTTACAATATCTCATCAGGCCAGCCCTACACCTGGAAAAGGCAGTATGCTCAGGGGAAGCTGGACCCTGAACCCTCCAGAGAAGCTGAACTGGCTTCGAGAGTGCGAGAACTGGAGCGGCCCGTAGGCAAGCTTACCCTTGCGAATGAGTTTCCAAAAGAGGCCGTACAAAACAGCCTCAAACAAGCCGAGAAAAGAGACATTTCATTGCCGAAACTCGCACCCTTATCCAAAGCATTCAAAGGGGGTGCGAGCTGATGGATCTCTCACGAAGAACCTATTATTATGCGCCAAGACATAAAGCGTCTGCTGAGAGTTTTATCAAAACCCTTAAATCCGAGGAGGTCGAGTTGTGGGAATACCGAACCATGGAGGATGCCCAGGAAAGTATTCACTATTTTATCGAGGATGTGTATAACCAGAAACGCCTACATTCCTCTCTTGGCTATCGGCCTCCTTGTGAGTTTGAAACTATGGTAATGCTAACCCAAAGCCCCTGTCAACGTGCTCTAATACGTCGCCTTAATGTGAGCAGTTTGTGGGGGTCAGTCCACGCAGGTTAAAATCAAGGAAACCATTTCAAAACCATTAAAGGGAGGCTAAGAGAAAAATGAAAGGAAAACAATCTATTACGGTATTTGTTGGCCTTTGTTTCGTTTTGTCACTTATAGCCCTAACCTTAATTCCTGTAACGGCTTCAGCATCTTCCGGTGAACCAATCGTGTTAAAATGCGCACACCAAAACCCGCCCAAAGGGCGAACGACCGTAAAGCTCATCGACGCCTATATGAGGAAGGTTGAGGAGGCGACTAAGGGGAGGGTCAAAATCGTCAGTTATCCTGCCCAGAGTTTGGCCAAGGCAACGGAAATGGTCACCGCAATCGAGGGCGGTATCGCTGACATGGCATGGAGTCCCCTGGGTTATTTTGCCGGCCGATTCCCTCTATCGACGGTCATAGAGCTTCCGTTCATGTCCCTCAGCAGTGCCGAAAAAAACAGCCAGGTTCTTCAGGAGCTCTATGAAACCACTCCGGAGATGCAGAAGGAGTTTTCGAGCGTGAAAGTGCTTTTTCTCCATACATCCAGCCCTTACTTCATCGCCACCTCCAAGACCCGCGTGCGAAATTTAGATGACCTCAAAGGTTTGAAGCTGAGAGTTATGGGCGCCTATCCTATTAAGGCTTCGAAACTCCTTGGGCTATCGCCGCTCTTCATGCCCATGCCTGGTGTCTATGAAGCGGGAGAAAAGGGGGTCCTGGATGGCTCCATCCTCCCCTGGGCCGCGGTGGCGACATTCAACCTCTTTGAGGTCTTTCATTATTGGACGAATGTCGATCTGTGGATCGCCCATTTTATATACATGATGAACCTTGACAAATGGAACAGCCTGCCACCGGATATACAGAAAGCAATCATGAGTGTCAGTGGTATGAATGGTGCCGGGTGGGGCGGGAATGCGGGTTTTGGGCCGGATGTACAGGACGATACCATGGCCAAGGCCACAAAGGCTGGGCAAAAGTTCGAAAGGGTTTCCCTTGATCCAGGAGAACTGGAGAAGTGGAAAAAGAAAGCCGGTGAACCCATTTGGGATGAGTGGGTAAAGGAGATGGAAAAAAAGGGACTGCCCGGCCAGAAGGTGTTCGACCAAGCGCGCCGTCTGATCAAGAAATACGAATAGCTGAGCATTCATATTCAGCTCAGATATGTGGTCAAGAAAGGCGGGTCTCGTTTTGGATAAGGCCATTAATTCAACGGCCCGGGGTATCAATAGCGTCGGGGTGACGGCCCTGACGCTATTGATGTTGCTCACGGCAGTGGATGTCTGCCTCCGCTATATCTTCGGCCGCCCCATCACAGGTGCCTATGAGTTAAACGAGTTCATGATGGCGATCCTGGTGGCTTTTGGGTTGGCCTATGCAGCTGTCCAGAAAGCCCACATCAATGTCGATGTGATCCTGTCCAGGTCCAGCCCACGATCACAGGCAGTCATTAACAGCATAACCGCTTTGCTCAGCCTGGGCTTTTTTATCCTGATGACCTGGCGGTGTATCGCTTATGCTGAAAAAGTGAGAGAAGGCGGATACGTATCCCAATCCTTGGCCGTACCGATCTACCCCTTTGTTTATGCGGTTGCCCTTGGCTGCGCCATACTCGCTTTAGTGCTTTTGATTTTCCTGCGAGAGCAACTTGAAGAAGTGACAAAGGGGACCTCTTTCCCTACTTCGGCACTGTTCCTTTCGGGAATTCTACTCGTCTTCCTCTTGTTTATGACGCTGCTGTTCAGAGGGTGGTTCCCGTGGCAGATAGATCCGCTTACCGCCGGATTCCTGGGTATAGGCCTCCTTATTGTGCTCTTGTTTTCTGGAATGCCCATTGCGATTGTCATGGGATTGGTGGGTTTTTTGGGCCTGGCATATGTAAATGGACTGAAGCCCGGACTCAACAGCATGGGCACCACCGCTCATACCATCGCAAGTTCATACAGCCTCAGTGTGATTCCGCTTTTTGTGCTTATGGGGGCATTTTGCTTCTACTCTGGATTAAGCAAGGACCTCTACTATTCGGTATATCGATGGATAGGACATTTCCCAGGTGGATTGGCCATGGCGACCGTTGGGGCTTGCGCAAGTTTTGCTGCTGTGAGCGGCTCAAGTGTGGCCACCACGGCCACCATGGGCATGGTCGCATTACCCGAGATGAAAAGGTATAAATACGATCCTGGGTTGGCCGCCGGGTCCATTGCTGCCGGCGGAAGTATCGGCATCCTCATCCCACCCAGCATCATACTGGTCCTCTATGGTGTCCTGACGGAGCAGTCCATAGGAAAACTCTTTGCTGCGGGATTCATTCCGGGCATCCTTGAGGCCCTATTCTATATGGTTACCATCTACATCCTTTGCACGCGCAATCCCCACCTGGGGCCTAAAGGCGCGAAAGCCAACTTCAGGGAGAGGATGGTTTCAATCAAGGCTACCTGGGGCGTTGTCGCTCTTTTCCTGCTGGTCATCGGGGGCATTTATCTGGGCGTTTTCACGCCTACGGAGGCAGCCGGGGTCGGTGCCTTTGGGGCCTTCCTTTTTGCTTTAGGTAGGAAGCGGCTCAACTGGCAAACATTCACCGCCAGCCTCAAAGAGACCAGCACGACCACGGCAATGGTCTTTCTCATCCTCATTGGTGCGGCCCTCCTGGGTTATTTCCTGGCTGTAACCAGACTGCCCTTTGAATTATCCAGTTGGGTATCCGGACTTGAAGTGAATCGCTATATTGTTCTGGGGATGATCATCATCCTGTATCTTTTCCTAGGCGCGATTATGAGTTCCTTGGCTATGATTGTCTTGACTGTTCCCATTATTTTTCCTGTGATCGAGTCCTTGGGATTTGATCCCATATGGTTCGGCATTATCATCGTCAGGGTCGTTGAAATGGGCCAGATCACGCCCCCGGTCGGCATAAACGTCTACGTCCTCAAAGGTGTCGCCAAAGACTTGCCTCTTGAAGTTATCTTCAAGGGTGTGTTTCCTTTCATCATTGCGGATATATGTCATGTGGCCCTGTTGATCGCCGTCCCGCAAATCGCTACATTCCTGCCCAGTCTAATGGATTGAGAATAAGGAGGTCTTATTTATGTCGGACCAATTTTTCGTGATTGATATGCAGAACCATTTCATTCCGCCGGCGGCCCTCAAGCTGGCCCGGAAGACCGAGGAATACGACTACACATACAGCATCAACCGCTTTGTACAGGCTTACAGGCGTATGACCGACAGTGATGAACACATCGCGTGGATGGACCAGGCAGGTGTCGATATGGTCATTTTGAGCACGGCCGCCTTTGTGGCGAACGGTTTTGAATTTTGCCGCGTCTGCAATGACGGGTACGCTGAAGTGGTCAAAAAGCATCCCGACAGATTCAAGGGCATGATCCACGTCTTTCCACTCGACGACCAGGCCAAAAACAGGGATGAAATGAAAAGGGGCCTGGAAGAACTCGGCCTTTGGGGCGTCAGCGTCGTGACCTCCTTCCGGAACATGAGCATCGATTCCTCCCTTATGGACCATATCTGGGAAACGGCCGTGCAATTCGACATGCCCATCTACGTGCACCCCACCATCAGAAATGACATCTGGGGAGGAGGGAAAAAATACGATCTCTTCCTTACCGCATCAAGGGAGTATGATATCGCCAAGGCCTTCGTGGAAATCCTTTACGGGGTCGTGCCTCGTTTCCCCGAACTTAAGGTGATCATGCCCCATCTGGCCGGAGGTCTTCCTGCCCTGCTCGGGAGACTCCTGGCAAAGCACCAGCCCCAAGATTTCCCAATACCCGAGCAGGACAGAGGCCAGTGGATCCCCGTTCACAGGGCCGAAGAACTGGGGCTGGTAGATCAATTCAAATCTTTGATGAAGAATTTCTATTTCGATACGGCCGGTTCCGGTGGTTGGGTGCCCATCGTAAAGTTTGCCATGGAAACCTTGGGGGCGGAGCATCTCTGCTTCGGCACGGATTATCC
>SMTZ1_10012403_pt1 | contig 11034 bp, 11 predicted proteins | sample DeeMarSWOR136_30_FD_25667 | JGI IMG/M metagenome (IMG submission 25667)
CGACACCATACTTCAATCCGTGTTCGATCGCTTCGGGTGCGGCGAGCGGAGCAGGATAGTGACCGCCTGTCTTCTTAACCACGGAACTATGCGCTCGGGAAAACACGACCTTTTGACCCAAACGACTCCGCTCCAGCAGCAGACGAGTTACACCACCCCTAACCATCTTCGGCCGCCAGCCGTCAGCCAACCGCTTGGCAGCCTTGGACGCGACCTCTTCAACAATTGACGGGTGCACCAGCTCGTCGATGAGGTGGAGCCTGAAGGCTTCCCTGGCACGCACGGTCCTGCCCGTAAGAATGATATTCAGCGCGCTCCGGAGCCCTATCGAACGCGGCAGCCGCTGGCATCCTCCCGCAGCCGGGATGATCCCCAGCCGGACCTCGGGAAGTCCGAATACGGTCTTGGGGTGTTCGCTGGCTACTCTGTAGGTACACGCTAGCGCTACTTCGAGACCACCACCCAGACAACTCCCGTGAATCGCAGCGACAATAGGTTTGCCGAGAGAAGCCAGTCGCTCGGCCAGCTGCTGACCCGATTGTACGAGTTCTAGAGCCTGGTCCCGCGTTCGCAGTGCTACGAACTCATTTATGTCAGCCCCGGCAATGAAATTGTCAGCTTTCCCCGAGATCAGGATAACAGCACGTACCTCGGGGTCCGACTGCAGCCGATCGAGGTGTGCCTCAAACTCGGTCCTGACAGTACGTGACACCGTATTGACCGCTTCACCGGACACGTCCAGTACTAGGCGAGCGATGCCGTCTGCCACTGCAAGAACCAGGGCCTCCATGCTCACCTCCGCTCAAAAACCATGGCAAAGCCCATTCCGCCCTGGGCACATACAGAGACCAAGCCGAACTGCACGTCCCTCCGCTTCATTTCGTTGACCAAAGTGAGCGTGAGCCTCCCGCCGGTCGCCCCAAACGGGTGCCCGATAGCGATCGATCCTCCCATCACATTCAACGCTTCCCAGTCGACCTCACCGATCGGCCCAGTGCGACCTAGTTTCTCTTCGGCCCAGGGGCGTGACTCTATCGCCTGAATGTTCGACAGCACCTGGCATGCAAAAGCCTCGTGCATCTCAACCAGTCCAAGTTCGCTCCACGGGATCCCCGCCCGGTCCAGGGCCTTCGGAATGGCGTATGCCGGTCCCTGCAACAGCTGATCTCCCGGATCTGTGGCAGCGACAGCATACGACCTCACAAAAGCGAGTGGTGCGTATCCGAGGGCTTGCGCCGCGTCTTCGCTCATCAATAGTACCGCGGAGGCACCATCGGTCAGAGGGGATGAATTGGCCGCTGTCACGGAACCGTACTGGCCATCGAACACTGGAGGGAGCATTGCCATCTGCTCAGGGCTCGTGTCATTGCGGATGCCATTGTCGTGTACTACCGCTCCTACACGGGCACCCACCAGAATCGGAGTAATTTCCGCGACCAGACGCCCATCCTGGGTTCCAGCATGAGCTAGCCGGTGACTGCGTAGCGCGAACTGATCCTGCGCCTCCCTGCTGATGCGGTTGAGTTTGGCCATCCTCTCCGCCGACTCGCCCATGGTTTCTCCCGTGGACGGTTCGGCAATTGCCGGAGACACTGGGACGAGATCCTTTGGTCGCAGTGATGCTATTAGCCTCAGTCGCTGCGAGATACTCTTGGCCTTACTCGCCCGTACTAGCACGTCGGAGAAGCGGCGTGAGTGAAGGATAGGCAGGTTGGACAAGCTCTCGGCTCCACCCGCAATCACGACGCTGGCATGTCCCAACCTTATTTGATCGTGTCCAACCGCAATCGCCTGGTTGGCAGATGCGCAGGCGCGATTCACCGACGACGCCGCGATGCTCTTGGGAAACTGCGGGAGCAGACTCACTTCACGGGCGATGTTGGGTACAGTGGGATCGGCCACAACCTGCCCGAAGTAGATCTCATCCACCGTATCCCCATCGAGATTGGCGCGATGGATCAGTTCAACTACCGCCGTTCGGGCCAGGCCAACGGAGCTCATCTCTCTCAGCGCCGTACTGGCCCTGCAGAACGGGGTGCGACACCCCGCCACGACCGCTACTCGACGGTTGGTCATTTCCGAGCCCCTGGGGGAAAAAGCTACCCAGAAGCGACCTGGGAGGACACCACTTGTGGTCAGTCGGTCTTTCATCCCATCATAGGGAACCGGTGAGACGAGACGCAGTATGATACTGCCCCTTGTGGCCATGTCTTCGACACGCTGAACGCTATCGTGGAACCCAGCTTCTCGTACATGACCAGGTCTGCGGACTTGGTCACCATGGCAACCCAGCCAGTGGACCTGCTCGTGATCGGTGCGGGGATCACGGGAGCCGGTGTTGCGCGTGATGCAGCGATGCGCCGAATCCGTACCGCGCTCGTGGACAGGGGTGATTTCGGCTCCGGTACGAGTTCACGGTCTGCCAGGTTAGTACACGGAGGCCTGAACCATCTCGAACGTGGTCAGTTCTGCTGGGTCTTCAAAGCGAATCGGGAGCGGCGGATACTGTTGCGAATCGCCCCACACCTGGTCTGGCCCGGCCGGTTCGTGTTCCCGGTACATGAGGGAAGCAGAGTAGGCTGGTGCAGGCTGCTGATCGGCCTCTGGATCTACGACATCCTCAGTGTGTTCAGCGGAGCGCAGCGTCACAGACTGATGCGTAGGCGTGGCTTGACGCGCGTCGAACCACGACTCAGGAGTCGAGGCCTGAAGGGTGGGGCAAGCTACTACGACGCTCACTGCGACGACGCCCGCTTGACTCTAGCTACTGTCCGCAGTGCGCACGAACACGGGGCTCTGGTAGCCAACTACGTGCAGGTTGAGAGACTTGAGATTGCGGACGGCCAGGTCCGTGGTGCTCGGGTCACAGACCTGGTCACAGGGACAGCGCACACAATCCACGCCCACCTAGTTGTTGACGCGACCGGCGCATGGTCGGAGGGGATCCGAGACCACGTCGTGAGTGAGCCCCCTCCGCGTCTGGCGAAGCGTGTCCACATTGCCGTTCCGCGGCAGCGGCTGGCAAACCAAGGAGCTGTGACGATCACATCACCCGTCGACGGCCGGCTAATCTTCATCGTTCCGTGGGGAGACGTGTCGTATATCGGCCCGGCGGCCTCGGAGTGCCATATGCCGCCAGATGAAATACGTGCAAGTGGCACTGACGTCGTCTATCTGCTACGATCGGCCAACGCACTCTTCCCCGACGCGCGTTTGACACCGGAAGACGTGCTGGCCACCCGAACCGGCATTTATCCGGTTTTGGCGCCGGCGCAGCCTCAAGATCCCACCGCCATATCCCCAGGGCACCTGCTGGTCGAGAGTCAGCCCGGTCTTATCTCGATTGTCGGAGGTGAGCTGGCCACCTACCGGACACGGGCGGCAGAGGTAGTCGGCCTAGTTGCACGACGGCTCCACGAGCTGGATGGCAGACCGTTGGGCGAGGTGGCGTATACACACCGGGAACCCCTGCCTGGCGGTGTAGCCCACGATCTTGACGTGCTCATCAAGGAGGCCGAGCAAGAGGGCATCCCAAGACGCACAGCTGAACACCTCGTGCATGCCTACGGCAGCGAGACGCCTGCAGTGGTTCGGCTGGCGCAAACCGATCCGGGACTGGCAGACCCCATCGTTCCCGGCCACCCCGCAATTCGAGCCGAGCTGGTGCACGCCATACGCCGTGAGATGGCCCTTACGCTGGGGGATCTACTGATCCGCAGGACTCACCTCTTCTATGAAACGCCGGATCACGCCCTGAACGAAATCTCGTCGATCACTAGTATCGCCGGGACAGAGATGGAGTGGGACTCCGAGCGATACTCTGCTGAACTGGCAGCCTACGCAGCCGAGATAGACTTGAACCTGACCTTCCGCACTGCGCTGGGATCATCGGGGCCGTGAACGGCCAACTCAGTGCCCCGCGAGCCCCGCGCTGGCGTTCCCTAGGCAGCCATCGCGGGCCACACGCGCCGCGCGATACTTCTCGGTCAGCCGAGCCAAGCTTGCAGATCGCTGGTCGTACAGCCGCCTCTGAGAGCGTGGTTGCCGCTTCGCAAGTGCATACGCTGTGAGAATCGGCAGGCCCACGGTGCTATCCAGATAACAGACCACGGCGTTGGGTAGCTGGTTGGGGTCCACTTTGCCCCAGCTCACGGCTTCCGATGGGGTCGCCCCTGATAGACCGCCGGTGTCCGGACGAGCGTCGGTTATCTGCAGGTAGTAGTCATGGCCCGATTCGTCTATCCCCAACACCTCCTGAATCTGAGGTTCGGTCTGAAGTAGGAAGTTCTTTGGACTGCCGCCGCCGATTATCACAACTGCGCTCTTGCCCCCGTCGCGCTTTGCATCAAGCACAATGGCAGCAGTCTCATTAACGTCGGCCGAAACGTCGAACCGCAACGCGTGACCACTGAGGGCCAGTTCGGCCACATTCATGCCCACGGAAGAGTCCCCAGGCGATGACGTGTACACCGGCACGCCATGTGCGTGCGCGACAGAGAGAATAGACTTGCGCTCCAGCCCCAGCGTCCGCTCCCGCTCCCGCAAGTAACCGCCCAACAGGTAGTGATACTCGGCGGTACTCATGCTACGCTGGAACTCTTCCTTCTGGGACACATCGCGCACGAACTTGTCAGTGCGCAGCAACACGTTGTAGTCGAAGACGACATCGTAGATGCGGACCACCCCCTTCTCACGCAACGCGATATCATCGGCGAATGGTGAGCCACGGTGCATTTCCATGCCAAGCGCGAAGTGGGCATCATGGTACAGGTTGGCGCCCGTTGACACGATCCAGTCTACAAAGCCTGCCTCTATGAGCGGGATGACGGTCGACATTCCGACCCCGGCAGGGGTGAGCGCGCCTGTAAGGCTCATTCCCACTGTCGTATCGGTAGCCAGGACCCTATCTGTAAACAGACTGCACGCCTCTCTCAGACGCCCGGCGTTATACGCAAGAAAGGTGTTATCGACTAACTCGACGACTGTTTCACGTCCTGTAATGGCAGGGGGGTCGATTCTCGGCCCAGCCAGGTATGAGCTCTCTTGGTTCACCGGTTAAATCCTCTCAGATAGTCACCGTGGGAACTAACCGTCTGGCGATCCGCTACGCCAGCCTTCCAGCACAATGTCGACGACGCGGTGAGGATCATCGGTCAGATGAAACAGATTAAGATCGTCAGGACCTATCTTTCCTTCCGCCCGCACTGTGGACTCCAGCCAACTGACAAATCCATTCCAATACTTCTCTCCCATCAACACTACCGGTATCGCACCTATCTTGCCGGTCTGGCGTAGAGTCAGGACTTCGCAGAGCTCATCAAGGGTGCCATAGCCGCCAGGCGGGAAAATGAATGCAGACGAATACTTCACCAACATAGTCTTGCGGGCGAACATGTACCGAAAATGTACCGTCCGATCCACATAGGGATTGACTACCTGCTCTTGAGGCAACTCGATATTCAAGCCGATCGATAGCGTTCCCGCTTCCTGGGCACCCCGATTTGCGGCCTCCATCACTCCACCCCCAGCGCCCGTTATGATCGCGAAGTTATGCTGACCAAGAAGCCGGGCAGTCTCCACCGTTCGCTGGTACCAGAAGTCGTGGGGTGGCATCCTGGCAGATCCAAAGAACGTGACGGCAGCACGTACGTCCGCAAGCTCGTCGAACCCCTCAACGAACTCACCCAGAATTCTCAGGGCACGCCACGGATCGGTGTGCACGAATGCGCGTCGCTCGATGATAGTGGGTGGCTTGAACAGACGTTCATCAGCGGTTAAGTGCTCGCCTGGGATGCGATTGGATTCAGGGTTTGAGGATTTCGATTGCTGCGACATTGTCGTCCTTGATGTTGTAGAAGAAAGGGGACAGGCGCACGTGTCCGGGCCTTGCGTCTGCAATGATATTTGCCTCTGCTAGCCGTCGCACTTGTTGCGTCGGGTCACTGTGCGGGATCGTCACGATTGCCGCACGTCGTTCGGAATCTGACGCCACCCTGGGCCTCAATCCCGCCTCTGTGGCGCGCGCGATCAGATCGTCAGTGAGGTCTCGCACGACCTCTCTGATGACGGGCACCCCGATTTCACGAATGATCTCCAGTCCGCCAAGCTGGGCGAACGCGGCTGCAAGCGATGGGGTCCCCTGCTCGAAGCGCCGTGCATCTGAACGCCACGCGATCCTGCAGGGATCGAAGTCGAACTGACGCTCGTGGGCAAACCAACCAGACACAGTCGGCACAAGTTGCCCCACCAGATCTCCCCTCACATATAAGAACACGATCCCGGGACCCCCCAACAGCCACTTGAGGCCACCAGCGCATAGGAAATCGACGCCGGTTTGGTGCACGTCCAAGGGAATCTGCCCTACACTCTGGTAGGCATCCACAAAACAGAAAGCGCCACGAGCGTGAGCAATCTGAGCTACGGCACTGATGTCCTGGATCGCACCTGTGGTGAAGAAGACATGTGAGGTAGCCACCAATGCCGTCCGGTCATCGACTGCTTCTTCTATAGCCTGGACCGGCACTGATATTCCATCTGGACTCTCCACCACGACAACTTCGACGCCCGCGGACCACTTGGCCAGCCATTGGTAGGCCACAGTCGGAAAATCCAGTGTTGTAGTCACTACTTTGGGACGACCCCGATAATCGATGCTGCTCGCCAGAACTGACGTAGCGGTTGAGACTGACGCGTGAAGTGCTATCTCACTCGGGCTGGCACCGATGACCGCCCCATAGCCGGCTCTCAGATCATCCAGTGCGGTCCACCACACGTCATACCAGGCTGCTGCGCCACGTGCGTGCCACAGGCGGAGATACTCCGCAACCCGGCGCTCGGCCCTGGTAGACAGGGCTCCAAGAGAACAGGAATTCAGATAGATTTTCTCCTCGAAGATAGGGAACTCCTCACGATAGTGCGACAGTGGATGCTGGCTTGACTGGTTCGTTTCTCTCGTCATGCACGCCAATATAAAGGGGTGTTGAGGCTCAAGTCAGGAGTGAATTGACAACGGGAACGCGACCGATCGATTATGGAGGACGTACAACATGTCACCGGCCTAGCGGGCCGGGAAAGCTCAGACCCAACACAGTGATCCGGGGCGATAATTGTCAGCTGCGTCGCACCAGCGAAATTACAGGATTGACGACATAGGGCCGGTTAGACAGCCCGAGCCACCGGATTGACCGGCGGCCGAGTCTCGCCGGTGCAGGGTGTCAGAAGGGGTCCTATTGCATAGGCCTAGCCACGAACAGAATCCGACCACCGCTGGAAGCTGGTTCGGGCTGCTTCTCAGGCTTTCAGCTCGAGCCGCGATCAGCCCGCGTCTCGCGATCGATCTGTCGCGAATGGCGTGGGCGTTTCGGACTAGCGGTTGGCACCGCGCTGCACCGTTCCTCCCGCTGCCGCCGAAAGAGTACATACGGTGGCGGATGTACACGGCCTACGGTGATGAGACCACGGTTCCCCCGGTCGAGGACATCGTACGGTTCGCGCGGTGGCGCAGGGAGGTCATGCACCTGTGAGTGCTGAGACGCGGTCGGTCCTGGTCAAGCAGCGAGCCGTCGAGTTGGGCTTTGATTCGGTGGGCATAGCGGATCTCAAGCGTGTACCTCATTCCGACGTGCTGCGTGAGTGGTTGGAGCGAGGCATGGCAGGCACGATGAGTTACATGCACCGTCAAGAGAGATGCCGTGTGGAGCCAGGTAAGATCGTTGCTACGGCAACCCACGCAATCGTTCTCACGAGGAGTTATTTCACCAAGGATGTCAGCCAACCGACAGGCACCGGTAGAGTGGCGAAGTATGCGAGGGGACGCGATTACCATATGGCTCTGAGGCGACCGTTGCAGGAACTCGCATCCTTCGTGCGTTCTCTCGGTAATGCGGGCACGATTGCCCAGTACTATGTCGATGCGGGACCGGTGCCGGAGCGAGAGCTGGCCCAGCGGGCAGGCCTTGGCTGGATCGGTAAGAACACGATGCTCATTGCACCTGGCCGCGGTTCGTTCTTCTTTCTTGCCACAGTGCTCACCAACTTGGAGCTGGCAATCGACGCACCGTTCGAGGCCGATCGATGTGGCAGCTGCCGGCGGTGTCTGGACGCATGCCCAACCCAGGCCTTCGACCGCGAACGCCTATTGGATAGCCGGTGTTGCATCTCGTATCTGACAATAGAGCACAAAGGTGAGATCTCACCGGCGATGAGACCTCTGCTGGGGGATTGGATCTTCGGGTGCGACGTCTGTCAAGACGTGTGCCCCTGGAATCAGAAGTTTGCGACGGAATCCCGAGACACTGAGCTGGCAATGGACCCGGCGCGCGCCTTCGAAGATCTCGACACCTTGACTGAGATCGGCAACGAGGAGTTCGCCGGCCGCTTCAGCTGGACTCCTCTCGAGCGGCCCGGTGTACTGGGGATGCGTCGCAATGCATCGATCTCAACGAGATCCAGCAGAGGTTACAGGATGGTCTCTCCGCCATCGACGTGCATCACAGACTCACCGGCAAACCCGTAAGCTTCCGCATCATATCCGGCCAGACCTTCGAGATAGTCTTCAGGGAGGTACCGAGCATCGACGAGGCAGAGGTACTGGGGGTCAAGCACTTGATCGGTGAGAACTGTTACTGCCACATATTCCCTCAGACGGCTGAGACGCTAGCCGTCAGGTTCGTGCTACCCCTCAAGCGCAGGTAGTCGCAGCGCACCGCTGACGCAGATTCCAGTTCCAAAGTTGCGCCTCACACCCGTAGCTGCTCTAACCGTCATCACAATCCGGTTGGATGATCGATGAAGTCCCAAGGCAGCCCGAATTTCTCCTGAATGTGATGCGCTAGAGCCTTCACCCCCTCCGTCTCCGTGGCGTAGTGACCCGCGTAAATGACGTTCAGTCCCCATTCCTCGGCGTCGAAGTACGTGTGGTGGGGACCCTCCCCTGTCAAATACAGATCAGCTCCAGCGTCACGTGCCTGCTCGATCATGCTCCCACCGCCTCCCGAGATGACGGCGACCCGAGTCAGTTGGTCAGAGCCAGCCGCGATCACGTGGGGATCGGCCGCCAGACGGTGTCTCACACGTAATATGAACTCCCCCAGGGATAAATCGACATCACCGATTACACCAATAGCCTGCCCCTTATAGCTGCCGAAGGCCTCTGCATTCGTGATTCCCAGAAGATCCGCGAGCCTCACGTTGTTCCCGACTTCCGAATGAACATCCAAGGGGATGTGAGCCGAATAAAGGGCGATGTCGTTCTCGATGAGCAATCGTATCCGACGCCCATGTCGTCCCGTAAGAGGTTCCAGGCCGCGCCAAAACAAACCGTGGTGGACCAGTAGGAAGTCGGCTCGCAGCGACGCTGCGGTTTCGATGCTCGCCTGGCAAGCATCAACTGCCGCCGCGACACGGCTGACTACACCAGAGTTCTCGACTTGAAGGCCGTTGAGAGCCTCTTGGTCGTCGGCGATTCGAGTAACTCCCAGATAGTCGTCGAGATATTGGGTCAGACCCTGGAGATCTGTAGCCATGGCAGATTTGAGTGAACGATGGAATTGCCGCCGGGTCGATCGTGGACAGTATCATGACACCATAACGGCGCCATTACAACACCTACGTCCACAATGGAACCCTTGCAGAGTACATGCAAGTTATTATCGGAAAATCACTTAAAGATATCCTCATGTAATTCACATGAGGGTGTGGAAATCCGCTCGTGCATCAGGAGGTCGGGTTACGATCTTGCAGGCCGGACCCGACTGACCCGGGCTTGGATGAAGCGGTTGGAGCTATCGCTGGATCGCCCATCTTGACGTTCCCATTCACCTCACCGCCTTCATGAACCAGTATGCGCTGCGTCGCAATATCACCTTCGACGGTCGCCGCGTCTTGGACTTCGACTCGTTCCGAAGCCTGGATTGAGCCGGCAACTCGTCCACCGACTATGGCCTCCTTGGTGATCACATCACCTCTAACGTATCCTCCTTTGGAAACCAGTACCTGGCGCGCGGCGCGGACGTTACCCTCTACCGTCCCGTCGATCTTAACGACCCCCTCGGTCCTGAGCTCTCCAACCACGGTAAGATCGGCGGCAATGATCGAGAGACTGCTCTCACGCCCTTGGGAACGCCCCGAGTTATCCGCCATGCCGTCAGCCTCCCCCGACGAGAAGATTGCCATTATTACACTCCATAGTCACCTGTGATCGTGGATCGATGGGCTCACCATCCTTGAGCACCTCAAAATGTAGGTGGGGTGCCGTCGAACGCCCCGTGGATCCAGAAAGGCCGATCACCTGCCCGGCGCCTACCGAGTCACCACGTGCCACCAGCAAACGCGAGGCATGACCGTACATGCTCGTGTATCCCTCCGGATGTTCCAGCCTGACAAAGAGCCCGTACTCTGGATCCCGCCCCGCGTCCCTCACCAGACCACCGCCAGCAGCGCGTATCGGCGTGCCTCTGGCAACCGCGATGTCCAGCCCTTGATGGACCTCGGCGGAGCCACCAGGGCCTACGGGCCCGCGCGTTATCACGCCTGCTCGATCTAGCGGCCAATGACTGGGAACTGACGGACCGATTTCGTAGCATGGCGACGCGTTTGGGGACCTCGCGATCACAGCCGGGAGGCTCGCTATGGCAGCCTCCTCGCGCTGCAGCTCAGGCACGATATCGCTTCCCAGCATGCTCCTTAGTTGCGTGTAGCGCGCTTCGGCGTACTCGAGTCGCTCCGCGAGGCGTTGAACCTGCTGATTCTCGGCGCGCAGCCGCTCCAGGTCGCGTTTGAGACCTGGCACCTCGGCCGCTGTCCTCGCGAGTGGCGTGTACAGCACCGCCGCCACCAGGATCAGTACAGCTAACACCGCACCACCCACCAGGCTGGACCGGAGCAGCCAAATAGGAAGCCGAAGAGACTTTGACTCAAGCTCCCCTTCCCTGTGGATGATTATTGTAGCGGTGCGCCGGCTGCGGGTCATCCTTCGAACGGCCTTCCAAGCAGTAGCTCGAGAATGCGCGCCAAGTCGTCGTTGGAGTAGAAGTT
>SMTZ1_10007332_pt1 | contig 11032 bp, 13 predicted proteins | sample DeeMarSWOR136_30_FD_25667 | JGI IMG/M metagenome (IMG submission 25667)
ATTAGAATAAAAAAATATTTTTTTATTTTTTCAATCTAAACTTCTTTTTTAATTTATTATCTTTCGTCTTTTCTTCTTCCGGAGTTTTTGTTGGTGTTTCTACAACTGTTTCTTCAATTGGAGGAGCCTTTGAAAATAGTTTTTCAAAAATCTCTTTATTTGTGTCATACCAGTTTTCCCAATTATCACATTGCTTTTTTAGTTTTTTACACTGAGATTCTGTTTCTTCATATAATTGGTAAAGCTTTGTAAGTCTTTCTTTTTCTTTTTCATATTCAGCAGACATACTTTCAAATTTTTCTTTGTATTCTGAAAAATTCTCCATCTCTTTTAATTTCTCTAGTTGACCATTTAGCTCATTTATCCTATTGTCCTTGTTTGTATTTTCTTCTTTTAAATTGTGAACTTCTTTTTCTAGCTGGTTTTGTACATTATCAAAATCTTTTGTTTTCTGTTCTAATTGTTCAAATCTATTTAATTTTTCTTCATTTTCATTTAATTTTTGGGTAAGAGTGTTTATTCGTGCTGTTAAATCTTCTTCAAGTTGTTTTTTAGAAGTTTCCACTTGTCTAATTTTCTCATCATATTCGGAAAGTTTTTTCTCTGAAGATGAAAGTTCCTCTTCTTGATTTTTATATGCATCCCATAATTTGATTAAACGTTCTTTTTCTTTTTCGAGTTCCTCACTATATTTTCTTGCACCATCTGCTGCTTCTGTTCTTCTTTGTTCTACTTCATTTATTCTGCTTTCAAATTGTTCAATTAATCCCCCAATTTTATCTATTTGTTCAACTTTTAACATAGTTTGGATTTTTGATAAATCTTCTGCACTTTTTGAAAAAGAATTTTTAATGGAATCAATTTCATTTGAAACAGAAAGTAATTTTTCTTTAAGAGAATCAATATGTTCAACTTTTTCTAAGGTTTTATTTTCTTTTTCCATAATAATCTTTTCCTCCTAACTATTATATGGTTATGAGTTTGTTGATATATAAGGATTTTCATATAATTATTTATTTTTCTTTAATTTTTATCATCCTTTATATGATAAAAAATATAATTACCATTAAACTAATAAACCCGTTTATTTATACATAAATTGAGCACTTAACCTATTTACTAGGAGGAATAATCGGATGGGTTTATTTAAAAAAGGTAGTCTTTCAGCTATTCTTCAAAAAATTTTTGGGAAAAAACATGCAAAGATTGGAATATATGGTCCACCAAATGTAGGCAAAACCACCTTAGCCAATCGTATACTTCGCGATTGGACGGGGGATATTATGGGAAGCGTTTCAGAAATACCTCATGAAACTCGAAGAGCCAAGTGGAAACGGGATGTAAAAGTTGATAATGGAAATTCTTCTCTATTTATGGATATTGTTGATACACCAGGTATATCAACAAAAGTGGACTTTAAAGATTTTATGAATACATATGGTCTTTCTAAAGATGAGGCTAAAAGAAGAGCAAAAGAGGCAACTGAAGGAGTTATCGAAGCAATCAAATGGCTTGAGGGAATCGATGGTGTTTTACTAGTAATGGATTCGACACAGGATCCTTTTACACAGGTAAATGTTACAATTCTTGGAAATTTAGAAGCAAGAAATCTTCCAGTGTTAATTGCTGCAAATAAAATTGATATGGAAGAGTCAAGCCCAGCAACTCTAAAATCTGCATTTCCTCAACATCCAGTGGTACCAATTAGTGCATTAACTGGTTATAATTCTGACAACCTATATACAACAATGGTATCACATTTTGGTAAAAGAAGACGGAAGAAAAGGAGGTAGATTAAATGAAAAAATATAGCAGTGGAATTTCTTTTAATCTAATTTCTCGGCAAAAATTACTAGAATTATCATCAGAAGAAAAATTAAAATTCATTTTAAAAGAAGTAAAAAAAGGTAAGATACTGGTCCTTGAGTATGGTCTAACACCTATGGAGCAGACTAATTTAATAGAGGACACAATGAAAGAAATTGAACAGGATACATTTATAGGTGTAGAAATGGAAGGTTATGGTCAAGACTCACCTACTTTTTTTCAAAAATTGTTTGGAGTTGGAAAAAGACCTCGTATGACTTTGATAGGGCCTGCAGATTTATTGCATATGGTAAAAAAGGATAATAATATGATTCAAACGAAAATTATACCTGGTCATGGAGCAAAATAAAAATGCCTCATCAATGTCTAAAATGTGGATTAATATTTGAGGAAGGTTCTTCTCAATTGTTAAAAGGGTGCCCAGATTGCGGTGGAAATCGTTTCTTTTTTACAAAAGAACCATTAGACGAAAAACAAAGAAATGCTATGACTGAAAAAGTTGGCAAAGATATCAATACAGCAATTATTGATTTAATGGGTGATCAAGCAGAGGATGTTGTTGATAAGTCTGGAAATTGGTTGAAGATAAAACCAAAAGACCTTAAAAAAGCAATGAAACAACAACTGCTTGAAAAGGAAAAAATATCTTCAGAAAATAAAGATGAAATTGATATTATTACAGATGACATTTTTAGAACTGAAGCTATTGAAAAAGTTAAATCTGAAGTGCAGAAATCAGAAGATCCTGAAACAATAGATATTGAAAAACCAGGGAAATATAAAATAGATTTGAAGGGACTTTTAGAAGAAGAACCAATAATTATTCAGAAAGATGGTTCTTATACTATTCATCTTCCTTCTATTTTTAAAATGATTGATAAGGATAAAAACAAACAGAATTAATATTTTTAAAGTTTCAATCTTCTATGAAGTTTAACTACTGCTTCTACTGCTGCTTTCGCTCTATCAATTCTGTCTTCTGCTTGCAATCTTGTCATTCCTGGACCAGATATTCCAAGACCAACTGGTTTGTTATAATCAACTGCAAGATCAGATATCTTTCTTGAAGCATGTTGAATAACAACATCATCATGCTCAGTTTCACCTTCAATTACAGCACCAAGTGCAACCACACCATCTATATCTTTTCTTTCAAGTAATTTTTTAATTGCAAGTCCCATATCAAAAACACCAGGAACTTTTACAATCTGTTTTATTTCTGCACCTAGAAACTGCGCATGTTCTTTTGCTCTTTCAAGCATAGCCATTGTTATGTCATAATTAAATTCAGATACAACAGCTCCAATTCTTATATTTTCTACCATTTTTTTCCTCCTTACATTTCTAATGAACCTGCATCCTTAAATCCTTCACGCAGACCCTTTCCTGCATTTTTTATAAGATTCTCAGGTTTGAAAAGTAAATCTAAAGCATTAATTGCATGCTCTCTCGAACGTTTATCTGCAAGCCAGGCAAGTTCACTTTCGCTTTCTGCTTCATCTTCATGTACAAAAACCTCCAAAATATGTTTATTACAAAGAAGTTGTGTATGAATTAATGCAGTACTTGCTTCATGTGCACATTGTTTATCAATTGGCTCTGGACCTGGCATTCCAAAAGCCATTACTAAATCACAATTTTGTTCTTCAAAAAGTTTTTTACATGCAACAGGTAAATCCTTTATTCCAGGGACAGTGTATCTAATAATCTTAAAACCTGACCTGTTAGATTTTAACTCATCAATTGCAGCTAGTCCCATATCAAATCTTGCAAAGGTAGTATCTGCAATACCGATTATTTTCATTTTCCTTCAATTTTCTCCATATTTTTTTGAAACTCATAAGCAGAAATTATTTTACTTATTATTTTACGAGTTCCTTCTAAATCACTTCCCTCTTTAAATTCTGTAAGTCGAGCAACATCTGCAGATAATTTACGTTTTTTTAATTCTAATTTTATTTTATCCTCATCATGTATCTGGTCAAAACCAAGAGCAATTATATCTGGCTTTATTTCTTCAACAATCTCATACATATCATCCTCATGTCCAAGATATGCTTCATCAACCACTTTTAGTTCTTTTATTAGATTAAGACGTACATCTTCAGGATTAACAGGTTCATGTTTCAATCTTCTAACATTGGAATCTGTTGCTACAACAACTACTAATGTATCACCAAGTTTTTTTGCTTCTTTTAGGTAATAAATATGTCCTGTGTGAAGAAGATCAAAAGTTCCAGTTGCCATTACTTTGACCATTTTTTCCACTCTTCAACAATTGCTTTTCCTTCTAAAAAAACTAAATCATTTTTGTCAGCATATTCTTTTGCTTTTTCTTTGGATAACGCCTTTCCATTGTCACCCATTATTTCACAACCGCTACCAGCAGGAATAAGATTTGCCATTTTCATTATCGAAATAACAAGCTCTGTATGACCTTTCCTTTCATCAAGAAGTTTTTCTGCAGCAACACATATTGGTACATGTCCTGGGGATCTGAATTCACTTCCAAACTTTTTTATTGCATGTCCATCATTTAGTTTCTCAGTTTTTTTAATAAGCTCTGCAAATTTTTTCATTGTTAAACTTCTATCAATGTCTGTTATTCCTGTAAAAGTCTGTCTATGATTTATATATAAAGAAAAAGAAGATTTAGAGTCATAGGGAATATCATTTGGAACAAGCTCTTTTAAGATTGGATATTTATTGTTAATATGGGAGTACATATCTGCCAAAAATGGTAGTTTTAATTTATTTGCAACTTCCTTAGATATCATAAGAAAGATTAATCCACCCCCGTCTTTTCTCATTGTTTTTATTGATTCGGGAGTTACAAATTCTGATGCGATAACAAGATCTGTTTCACCTTCTCTTTTATCATCATCATAAATAAGAATAAATTTTCCTTTCCTTAAATCAGCAATAGCTTTCTCTATTTTGTTTATAAATTCACCCAAATCCAGATTCGCCTCCCTTAAAATAAATTTTGGGTTATTACTCAGAAATTGGTGGACTTATTTTTCCTTTTTGTTGAGAAGCTAAATATCTCGTTAGATATCCAGCTATGCGATTTCTAATTAAATTACTACTGACATCACATAACTCTGCGACCTTTTTTTTATTATGTTGAAAATCATCAAATTTAAATTGGTCAGGATATTTTTTAGTCAGATCTATTGCAAGATTTTTTATAAATGTTTGTCTAATATTACCCAGGTTATCACCTTAAATATTTAGAGACTCCGAACATCTTTTTGTTATATAAAAACTTTGTCTTGTAATTTATAACATAAGAAATGTGAAAAATAAAGAAATATATTAATAAATGAAAACAGTTTTTAATAAGTAATTGCTTCATAATATTTGGAGGGAAAAAATAATGCCCGTAGAGTTTGATAAATATAATGGAAATCCAGTGATTATTTTAAAAAGGGATGAAAATGACGCTTATCCTTTTAGATTTGGTATTAGAAAAGCAGAATTAATCCTTGAAAATATAGATAGTATAAAAAAATTTGTCAAAGAAAATACTAAATAATACTATTTTAATGAAAATAGGGCCAGTGCTAACTTTTATTTAGTATTAATTATTTTCCTATTATAAATTTACATTGTAGGAGAATTAAAATAACTGGGGGTAAAGAAAATACCATCTAAAAAACCATCATTAAAATCCCTTGCAGGAAAACAAATCGAAAAAATAGAAGAGTATGCTTTAAAAAGTAATATTGTTAGAAAACTTGGTACTATGATATACAACTCTGAACCTTATAGCACAATTTCAAAAAAATATGATAAATTTCGAGATTTTAAACTTGTTGAACAAATAAAAGAAAATTATATCCCACAACATGTTGCAATAATTATGGATGGAAATAGACGATTTGCTTCAGAATTAGGTTTATCTCCTGATGCTGGACATTTATTTGGTAAAGATAAACTCGAGGAAGTTTTAGAATGGTGTTTTGAATTGGGAATTAAAAATTTAACAGTTTATGCATTTTCAACAGAAAATTTCGATAGAGATATTGAAGAAGTAGAATCTCTTATGAACCTTTGTAAAACAGAATTAAACAGAGCACTAAAAGATTCCCGAATACATAAAAATAAAGTAAAAATAAGAGTGTTAGGACATCTAGATTCTTTACCTGAAGATATATCACAATCAGCTCAATACATTATGGATGAAACAAAGAATTATGATAAATATTCTTTCAATATAGCAATTGCATATGGTGGTAGAGAAGAAATAATAAATGCAATACAGCAGATTGCATGTGAAGTTAAAGATGGTAATATCGGCATAAAAGAAATAGATGAACCATTGGTATCAAAATATTTGTATACCAATGGGATTCCAGATCCCGATTTAATATTAAGAACCTCAGGTGAGGAAAGGATTTCTAATTTTCTTTTATGGCAACTTGCATATTCAGAATTATACTTTTCAGATGTTTATTGGCCTGCTTTTCAGAAAAGAGATTTTCTAAAAGCTATAAAAACCTGTCAGCAGAGAAAAAGAAGATATGGAAAATAAATTTATTTTTCAATATTTTTTAATCCTTCTTCATTTTCGATTTCATCTGCAATTTTTGAAAGTTTCGCAAATTGATAATTGAAGAAATATAAAATGATTCCAACGGCAAAAAATAATATTGAGAAAGCAAGTATTGATTCGGGAGTTGAGGTTTTAGATATATCATATAATGGTTTTATTATTCCAGATTTTTCACCAATATTAAAAAAAGAAATAATTCCTAAAACAAAAAATATTATAATAAAAAGAACGCCTAAAAAAAGAAACAGTTTACATAAAAAACTAGTCTTAAAATCATTATGAGCTGAAAAATACCTTTTCTTAAACATTCAGATCAATTATCCTAAAATAAATTTATGAAGATTCATTTGTTAAACTTAATGCATTCTGAACCTTACTTTGGAGTTCATTTAACTTTTCCTTGGTTCTTCCTTCTTGTTGTTCAAGAGTTTTTTTTCTAAGTTCTAATGTCTCTTTGTTTGATTTTAATTCTTTTGTAACTTCATTTTTTCCTTTTGTCTTTATTAAAATTGATCCAATACTTTTATAAATAGGTGTTTTTGTGTCTGTTTTTTCCAATTCTTTTAAAGCTTCATCTATTTCACTTAATCTAATTTCAACTTGCTGGTGTTGTTGCATAATCATTTGAAGTTGACCTCTCATTTGTTGTAATCGATTAATTTGGTCCTGTAATTGTTTTGACATATTTTCATCTGGCATAATTTTATCTCCTTTTCGTTGTAATTATATTGTACCTATTAAAGCTATTGTAAAAAAATAAATTAAAAAATTGAATAATTTTTTTTAAAAAAATCTATTGGTTTTTAAGGATAAAAATAATTAATTTTAAAAAATTAAAATAAAGAAATAATATAAATATAAATAGAAAAGATTATATAGAAAGATGTAAATATAGTAAGATGTAAATAAAAATATTTTAAGATTAAAATAAATATCAGAAATGGGGGATATTAAATGAAAAAATATGATAAAATTATCGCTATTTCAGGTGCTTTCATTCTTATTTTAGCTGGTTTAGGTATTTATTTCTGGGTGGAAGAAGAGGCAGTTGTAGCATCTGCAAATATTGAAGATTTACTTTTAGTTTCAAGTAAGTTATCAGACGTCCCTACGGCAATTGCTATCTCAGATGAATGCCCATTTTATGCTTTAATTACTACACCAGTAGCTGTTAATTTTGATAAAGATGGAAATCAACATATTATCCCTCTTTATATTGAAAATTTAGATGAAACATCAACTGCACTTAAAAAGGCTGAAGATCAAATAGATTTTACAATAACAAACGAATATTCTGATTTATCTGCTAAAAATTTTTCATTATATATTGCTGAGAAATATTGGGAGAGCAGTGAGGGTGTCTTAATAATCCAAAATAATGAATCAGGTTACAATCTAGGTGTTCCAGCAACTCCAATTGCCTCATATCTAAGTATCCCTGTTATTGTAACAGATAAAATCGATATGGAGGTTAGAGAGGTTCTTGATAATTTAGGAGTTACAACATCTCTTATTTGTGGTGATTTAGAGGGATATGAAAAAACATTTTTTTTAGAAGATATTGATGAAATACTTGATCTATCTATTGAAATAATTGATCAGAAACTTGAACATGAAGTTGATTATATTACAATTACTAATCCAAGAGATGCTTGGCCACCTGAGGTATTAAATGAAACTACAGCAATTTCAGAAAGCGGAAAATTACCAACAAAGGTTTTTTTCCCATCAACTGCACTTGGTGCAATGACTGCTGGAACAAAGACTTTTAAAGTAACGATTCCAGAGGATTACAAATATGCTTTAGTAAAGATAGATTTTAGCAACCTTGAGGATCCCAGATATATAGAAGATTTCGGTGATGATGTTATTGTTGGAGGTAGTTTAACTGGTTATTGTAGAACAACTGCATATCCCTCGATATTAGATGATAATGGAAATATTGTTGAAGATAAATTTCGTTTTGAAACATTGCTATATGACTCTGGTGGAGAAGAACATTCAGTGATGCTAAATGGGCAATTCCATATTCTTGATTCTGCAGATTTTGAATTGGCTGTAACTATCGAGGAACTAAGTGATCCATATTATCCAGTTATGCCGCAATTCTCATCAATCGCACCCTATCTTACCGCATATCATGAAGGAATTATATTTGCAAAACCAGAGTTTGCTTTTTCAAATGATGATCATGTAAAGCTTGATGGTAAAAATTTACCTGGTAATGCACAACCATGGTTTAACCCAATATTAATGCCTCTTGTTAATCAGCATGTATATGAAAATATACATATCCCTCTAAATAAATTAATTGCAAAAATAAGGGAAATTGATATAACTGACTCAGTTGAATTTTTGAAAAAGGACTGCTACGAGAACCCATTATATATTGCAATCGTAGGCGATACAAATATGGTGCCTCATTATTATTATCGTAGCCCGCATAATGATCCTTTTACTAAAGCTGCAGCAGGTACATATGGGACAAATACACCAAGTGATTTTATCTATGGAAATATTGATCCAACAAGATATTTCCTCACAACACCTCATCCTGATTATTTGGAAGATGACATATACTCAGAATATCCAGAAGCAGAAAACATTGTCGGACGTATCATTGGTTTTGATATTCAAGATGCTAGCGCCTTGATTGCTAGAACAGTATTTTATGATGAGGTTATTGAATCATTAGGTGATTGGAAGGATAATGCTGCATTTATGGTTGGTGCAGGCGCAGATGTTCAAAGATTACCTATATTTAATATGATTCAACAAATACTTGGTCACCCTGATCCAATGAAATTCCCAAGTGGGGAAAAGTTCTTCCTTGTAAAACGAGTAAAAGAATACCTTGAAAGTGGAGATTTTAATGTAAGAACTGCAGAAAAAGGTCAAGCACAAAATAAAGGATTTACTACTCAGGCTCTAATAGAATTAAAGAAAGATGGATTAGCAAATTTTCTATTCTTCCCAGCTCTAAGAGTAAAATGGCGACAGGGTTATTCAGGCATACGTGATTTGTTCAATCCAAAATGGTATATACAAACATTGCTTGGTGACAGTTCAGAACTTTGTATCGGAGGTGAGCTTGAGCAGAACAGTAATTTCTTGCTATGTGACGGTCATGCAATTTACTTTGAAAAGGGATTTGGTGACATCCTGTTGCATACACTTGGAGGACCATTTTTTGATTTGTTTATTCGTTATATTCCAATTGGGCTAATACCTCGTACCACGCTTGACAGACAAGGGGGATTTAGTGTAAGAGAGGTATCTGCATTCAATTGTGGACCCTCAGTTGTGCTTGCTGAAGGATGTGGATCTGGAAAAATAGATGGAATGTTACCTCATAACAATCTTGCAAATGCATACTTACATGCAGGTGTAAATGCATATGTATCTCCAACAACGTATTCAGCATTTTATGGTGCATTAGAACCACGACTAAATTTCAATGGTGGAGTAGGATTTGGAATTGCAGGATTTGTAAAAGCATATCTTGATTGGAAATTAAGAGGAGTATATCCACCAGTTAATTTCAACCAGTTTATCTTCGAAGAAGTTGTACTTGAACTCTTTGATGATGACGTCTCAATAGGCAGGGCTCTAAGAGATGGAAAAAATCTATTCTTACCAGCAACATTTTTCGATGCTTTCAGATGGAAACCAGTTCTAAATATTCATCCAAGCATACCACAAGATATTCAGGATGATATACAGAATTCAAGATATACAGCGTCTAGTGGAATATCTCACCACCCCGTTGAAAAATATGCAACTGTATTCCAGGTCAATTTATGGGGAGATCCAGCGTTCAACCCATATGAACCATGCAATGAAGGGACATATTAATAAAAAAATCCTTTCTCTTTTTATTTTAAAAATCTTTATAATTTAAATATAATACTAGTCTTGTTGTTTTTCTTCGTCAATAATGCATTCAATATCTTCATCATTTTTCATAATTTTTGATACTGAAACTACTTTATCATCCTCGTTAAGCCTCATAATTCTTACACCCATAGTGTTTCTTCCTTGAATCCTAATGTCTTTAACAGGAATTCTTACCATCATTCCGTCCTTACTTGTTAGAAGAATTTCATCTTCATCAGAGGCTTCTCTAACAAACATTACTTTTCCATTTCGTTCATTCGTAATAATAGTTCTAACCCCTTTACTACCTCTATGGGTTTTTCTATATTCCTGGATTGGTGAGCGTTTACCAAATCCATTTTCAGTAATAGTTAGAAGGTTTCCTTCTTCTCCAACAACTGCCATAGATACAACTTTATCTCCTTTACCCAACCTAATTCCAATAACGCCTCTAGTAACTCTACCCATGGGTCTTGTTTCTTCTTCATTGAAACGACATGCTTGTCCATTTGCAGAAGCAATCATAATTGTTTGTTTTCCATCAGAAAGTCTAGTAGAGATAAGTTCATCATCTTCATCAAGATTAATTGCCCTAATACCATTTACTCTTATGTTACTATATGCAGATAAAACTGTTTTTTTAATAATTCCTTTTTTTGTAGCAAACACTAAATAGTGCTCATCATCAAACTCATGTATAGGAATTGCTGTTTCTGCATATTCTCCTTCCTCAAGTCTTGGAAGTAGATTTATAATTGCCTTTCCCCTATG
>SMTZ1_10020527_pt1 | contig 11032 bp, 20 predicted proteins | sample DeeMarSWOR136_30_FD_25667 | JGI IMG/M metagenome (IMG submission 25667)
GGGAGCTTCGACGGATCGCGAAGCGTATACGCCGGATGAAAGATGGGCATCCCGACGTAACTGACTTTGGGATTCTCTATGATCTCTCCGTGGAACTGAGTGATCTTCGCCTTGCCACGGAAAAGCGTCTTCGTGGCAGGCACCCCGGCAGTGATGACGTAACCGGGCTTTAGTCGGGCGATCTCTTCTTCGAGGTAGGGGCGGCAGGCTTTGATCTCTGCTGCCGTCGGTGTGCGGTTATTCGGTGGGCGGCATTTCACCAGATTGGTGATGTAGGTCTTCTCGATCAGCTTGTTCTTGTGCAGCTCGCTGCGCAAAATCTTTCCGGACTCGCCGACGAAAGGTACACCGCGTTTGTCTTCGTTCGCTCCGGGAGCTTCCCCTACGACAAAGACCTGAACGTCTTCAGGGGTTTGAGGTCCGTCGCCTCTCATGCAAACCGTGGTAGCGGTGGCGTGGAGGCCGCACTCTTCACAGTTTGGGTTCAGACTCGGCATGAGTCCGGGAAAGTAAAGACCATTTGTCAGTGCTCCGGTTGCGCTGTAGGATGGTCCGTCCCACGGCAATAAACACTCATTAAATTTGGGGGTGGGACAGTCCCAACCAGAGATCGCCCCACCCCCGGTCCCGTAACAAGAGCAAAAGCAAGCAACGAGATGGCACAGAATAAAACAGGCTTCGATCCAAAGCAAACAGCATTAGACTGGCTAGCCCGAGACGTATACACCGTACCGCTCCAGAGTAGGTCCAAAAGGCCAAAAAACAAGAATTGGCCGCATCTTAGGCTGGTCGAAGAGGACATCGAGGCGGGGGCCTTCCGCGTCGGGGACAACATCGGGGCACTCTGGGGGGAGCCCTCTGCGCATGCTACCGACGTCGATCTGGACATGGAGGAGGCTATCTGGGTGGCCGAGTTCCTGCTCCCCGAGACCTTCTGCTACGGTCGCACCAACAAGGAATACTCGCACTACATCTACCGGGTCGCAGGGGCGAAGACCAAGAAGTGGCAGGTGCAGGAGTTGGGCACCATCATTGAGATTCGCAGCACTGGTTCTCAGTCCGTCATCCCACCTTCACGCCACCCTGATGGTGGCATGTATTTCCTGCAGGACAGTCCCGACGAATTCATCAGCCTGACCAAGCTCGACCTTGAGCGCTACTGTGACGAGATCGCCGTCGCAGCCATCTTCCTCCACTATTACCCCTCAGCAGGATCCCGGCATGACTTTGTCCATGCGTGCACGGGAGCACTGTGTCATCAGCGATGGCCTGCTGAGAAAATCAAGCGCGTGATGGGTGCAGTGCTCACAGTCATTCAAGAGGAGGATGACGAACTCGACGACCGCATGAACGCGGTAGTCAACACAATCGAGAAGCATGATGCAGGAGACCGCACGAAAGGTTTCACGACTCTGCAGGACTGGATGTCGATGCCGGTCATCAGCGCACTGCGCAGGTGGACACAGAGCGGCATGCACGAGGGCAAGATGGTCACGCGTCCGGTCCTCGACGACGGGCCAAGAGCAGAACCAAGAGCAACCGAATTCGATGAGCAGCTGCTTGAGGTTCCCGGTCTGGTCGGCGAGATCTCTCAGTGGGCGCGCAAGGCCCAGTACCTTGATCAACCGATTTTCTCTTTGGCTTCCGGGATCATGTGCACCGCTTTGGCAAGCTGCAACCACTACGTCGTGCAGCACTGGGAAACACCACTGCAGCCATACCTGATGGTGACCGCTGGAACTGGTGGCGGCAAGAACTCCGTACTGGGATCCGTGTCAGAGTTCACACGTCGCACGGGACTCGACGAGGTCTGCTTCCGTGGATTCCAATCATACTACGCGATGCTCGACATCTTGGCCGAAGAGGGCATGGCCTGTTGGCTCTGGGATGAAGCCGCTCGATACATGGCGAACGTGCGTAACACCAGCGGACAAGACTTCACCGTACTAACGCATGTCATCTCATTATACGGAGCAGCCAACCAATTCGTCCCCGGCGTCCCCGGTCGGAGACAATCAATCCCCTCCCTCGATCACCCGTTCATTGCCCTCCTCGCAACAGCACAACCCGACGCACTCATGGAAGCGATCACGGGCGCAGCTCGTGAGACTGGTTTCGTCAACCGTTTCATCCTGATGGATACCGGCGACTACTTCCCTCAGCGCAACATGCGACGCACCAGAGTATTCCCCTCGTCGCTCAAGAAACACGCGCGTGCTCTTATGGCGCATGAGCCTGTCGGCGACTTCACCGAGATCGTGTTCGAGGATACTGACACCTACCAGCGCTTCGATGAGTTCGAAGAGTCAGCACGTCGAAAGTCACGCAACGATGAGACATGGGCACGTGCAAATCAGAACGCGCTCATCTTGGCAGGTATCGCAGCTGTAGGTGTAGATGCGAACCGTCCGGTGATCACTGCCGATCTGGCACGCTGGGCAATTCGACTCGTGTCATGGAGCAACGACTGCTGGGCAAGTAAGCTCCGATACGTTGCACGCGGACAAGGCTATGCAGAGAAGAACTCGCTGCGCATCGAGGCTGTCATCAGTGAACCGCAGAAATACATCAGGCAAAAGATGACTGCACCGCAACGCGTTTGCATCAAGAACAACATGATGCCCGACGCAGTCCTGAAGAGGAACACGCGCAACATCGAACCGAGAGTCCGGGAGCAGATCATCAATGACCTGTTGGACTCCGATGTCATCGGCTGTACCGAGGCTCACGACAACACCTGCTACTTCCGTAAGTCCTACGACTGAAATCTCGAGGAAAATCAGCAACTTAACATAATCACCCCAGCTTTACACGGGAGCGGTTCTGTGGTATACTGCGCAGCAGTACCACCACGAACGGAGCAAACGCATGAGAACACGTATCCCGAAAACCGTCGATGAGGCCATGGCCGAGATCGACAAAGCGCTGGGCGAAGTCAACGCTGCTCAGTCCCGCCTGAAGAAGGCCGAGCGTTTCCTGCTGCACTACGGCAACACGCCGAGCAGCTCCAGCGCTCATTACTACTACGCGCGCAAGATGCGCGACGTGCACCAGTACTTCACTGGACTGCGCGTTACGATGGCCGACGCACTCGACGAGTTCAAGAAGCGCCAGCGGGAGGACGCCGCATGAAAGACGTCACCATCAGCTACTCCATCGAACGTGCCGCTGGCGGCTTCCTCGTCGGCGCTGACTACTTCGATGAAACCTACACGCTCCCCTCACGTGTATCGCTCGATACGCTGCGCGCAATCGCGCGTGACCGTATACGAGGAGAGCGCCTTCCCACCGCAACCACGAAGGACGACGACGGCAAGGTCATCGTTCTCTACTGCTGGAGTTCATCATGACTGTCCGCATCGCAATCGCCGCAACCGGCAAGACCAAGGAAGTGGCCCAGTACCTGCCGAACAACTACAAGGTCATCGGGCGCACTTGTGACAACACCGGCACCATCATCGTAGGTGTCGATAACGCAGGCTGGACCATGGACGACTACGTCATCCCTCGACTGGGCTCCGGCATGATCTACTGCGAGGAGGTCGTCGAGATCGATGGCCTCGACCTGAAGCAGCTGCTGCTGCAACTGGAACCGACCCCGCCACCCAAGAAGGGTCGCAAGCGCGCCCTCGACGATCACCAAGTCGAAGAGGTGCGACACGCGTGGTCATCGAATGATCGCGAGTGGCAGGAGTACCGCAAGCGGCCATGTGGTCGCCCACCGCATCACCTGACGATCTCCGATCTCGCCCGACGTTTCCGCGTCAGCGAAGGTGTGATCGCCGACATCATCAATCGCGAAGGAGCATACGCATGAACATCCAAGAACAGGAAGAGCGCGACTATCAGGAAGGTGTCGAGTACACCCAATGGCTGATCGGTCGCTGGGAAGGACTACAGGCCGCACCCGTCTACGGTGAGGAAGGTTGGACGCAGGAACTGGAGGACGAGCGTCAGCGCGTTCGTGCCCAGCTGTATCCGGGAGACTTCGATGAGTGACAGCGGCTTCATGATCGTCAACACCGAACCGAAAAGCTGCGAGGAGATCCACGCAGAGTGCCGGAAGTTTGCCGGGGCTGTCCCGGCTCACAAGCACGCCATCTTCGAATGCCAGAAGTGTGGCGAGCAGTTCGACAGCAAGAAGGAGCAGGAGCATGAGAGTTAATTGTGAAGACGCCCAAGGGATGGGGCAACAACATCCCGACACGTTCGAGGTCGCCAGCATCGACACTCTGCGTGAAGTGGTCCAGCCGGGAGTGTACGCGAAGATCTGCATACTCGATGGCGCGTTCCAAGGCGAGCGCATCTGGACCGAGGTGACCGAGGTCGATGGCGTCAAGGTCAAGGCAACACTCGCCAACGATCCGTTTGGCTTCGAAGGGAAGCACGGCGATCCGGTCGAGTACCAGCTGCGACACATCTACAACGTCGCAGCGAAAGATGGGGAGGAGCTTGCCTGATGGGCAGGAGCGGCAACCCCTTTAGAACTGGTGACACAGTCCGCATCCAACGCGGTGCGGGCTGGCTCACCGGGGAAGTGGTCAAGACGATACTGGCCCGATGCCACATCAAGATCGGTGACCGGGTGTTCGTCGAAGACTGGCACGATGTTAAACGAGGACAAGGAGCACGACGTGTTGAACGGAATAGTAAAACTGGTTAAGTGGCTGTTTGGAAAAATGTATTGACACAGCAACGCTAGTGTGTAACACTGCAACTGTGGAGGGGTGGGGTAGCTTTCGTGCCTTGCCTGACCGACGACGGTGAACGAGTCCGCGTAACGCGTAAGACCTTCACCCTCGAAGAGGCCGAGCACTACGTCAAAGGCGTAGCCAAGAGTCGGCTCCCCGAGATTCACAGGCTCTGCTCATTCTGCAAGAAGGAGTGGCGCACGTACGAAGCAACAATCGAGAAGGACGGATACAGTGACTGGCCCCGATGCATTAACTGCCAAGGGTGCTAGCTGCCCACACACTGAGGAGGTGTACTTTCGACCGCGCACCTTCCTCTACCAACAGTGTCTTGAATGCGGTCGAGTAATCAGGAGCAAAAGCATGAGTAACTACAACAACGAGCTGACCATCAGGGTCACGTGTTTCGACGACCCGGACGACAACGAGATCGCTACCGACAAGATCCTCGAAGTCCTCCGGGAAGGTGAAGAGAGCGGCGAGCTGGACTTCACGTTCGACGTCATCCGCAACAACTACCCGAGGTAACCGTCATGAAACAGAACGTAGCAGAAGCACTGCATCAGCAGCTCGAAGACATGGGCTGCGAGGTTAGCCTCCGGGACGACTACTCTGGTCGTGGCATGTACGGTGAAACCACCTACGGCATCAGCGGCGATTTCAGCTGGTGCTCTGTCGCCAAAGCATGGGGACGGGCACTGGAGTACGACGAGGACCTCAACGCCGACGATATCGATTTCACGTGGGACTCGATGGGTCTCGGCATCATCATCTACTAAATGGAGATCTGATCATGAGCAACGAGACCAAGTACAGACCCCCTCACATGCCCTTCAAGATCCGCGAGATGATCAAGCTGGGCAAGTACGACGAGGCGCAGCGCTGCACCGACGAAAACGTCGCCTTCTACGATGACAAGATCGCGGAACAGCAGGATCTCTTCCTTGAGGCTCAGGTCGCCAAGATGGGACTGAAGCTGAACGCCGACACGAAGCTCGCTGCAGCGGTGAACACGCCGAAGCGCAGGGTGCCGTCGTCGCGCATCTACGGAGGGGACGGTCATGCCTAGGGTTCATCACGTCAAGAGCGCGCGCAAGGACAACCCTGTCGCGAAGAAGGGCGAGAGCTACTACTGGTGGAAGTTTCGCTACGGTGGCAAGCGGTACTCGAAGACGCCGCCTAAGCCCAGCCAGCTGACGCAGTCGCCTTACTTCAGCAGCATCCGCTCACTGGTCGAGATGATCGAAGAGCAGGAGGTGCGCGACGAGGACATGCTCAACGACCTGAAGGAACAGGTGCGCGACGAGCTGGAGTCGATCCAGTCCGAGTGTCAGGACTCGCTCGATAACATGCCCGATGCACTGCAGTACTCGCCGACCGGTGAGCTGCTGCAGGAGCGCATCGATGCTTGTGACTCGGCGATCAGCGACATCGACATGATCGACGAGTTCGAGTTCGAGGAGGAGTCCTTCGAGGACAAGTACGACGAGGACGACTTCGAGGATGACAAGGAGCGCGAAGAGATGCGCGATCAGCATGAAGGCGACGAGGACTCACGCCGTGAGCAGGAGCTGATCGAATGGTGTGAGTCCTCGGTCTCCGAGATGATCGAGTACGTCAGCAACTGCGAGGTGTGACATGAAGATCTGGATCATGGGCAACGAGTACGACCTCGACAAGGGCGAGGATGTCAAGGCCATCGGTGAGGTCATCGGTGATGCACAAGAGCGACGGGCAGCGAACGATCTGGCGCTGATTGCCAGCACGTTACTGAGCGCTGCACTGGAGTATCGCAATGGCTGACAAACCGCTGGGCGCGATCATCCTGTGGGTGCTGGTACTGGTTCAGGGTGACGACCTGAGCGAGCACAAGACTACGCTCACGCGTGCGGAGTGCATCGAGATCGGACGCATGATCATGGACGATAAGGAGACCCCGTTCGATGGGTTCTTCTGTGACAAGGTCGAGCCCGCTACCGTCGAGCGCGAGATCCCCGCCTGCACCAGTGCAGTGAACACCTGCACCTGAGCCTAATTGCTCCGGCCCCCGGATCCCGAAAGGGTGAAGGGGGTTTTTTGCTGTCCGGATAGAAACCACAAAAATCCCCGACGAATGATGCAAGGCCTGCGCCTGACGTGGTTCCTCTTCGGCTGTCCTGCAGGCATCGCACCAACCAGCCGCGCCAGTCTACCCCAAATCGGCAATTTAACATAATATCCCTAAGTTGACACGGGAGCGCTCCTGTGATATAATGACCCCGTAGCCTGAGAAAAGGGCATCACAAAACCACGGAGCAAGAAAATGAATGACATCAACATCCAATCAGTAGTAGACGAGCTGGGGCGCATCCGCGCGCAGCAGGGTCAATTGAAGGACCGCGAGGCTGAGCTTCGCGACATCATCAAGAACGCGAACGTGCCCGTCGCACTGGGCGAGCGCTTCGAGGCCAAGCGGGTCGAGTCCGACCGCACGAGCATCGACTGGAAGTCGGTGGCCGAGAAGCTCAACCCGTCGCGTCAGCTGATCACGGCGCACACCTCGGTGTCGCACATCATCAGCATCCGCACCAGCGTCCGCAAGGACGTGCTCGCAGAGGAGGCCCAGTCATGAGCCGCAACAAAACACTCAAGAACGGATCGACAGAGATCGCGCGCGTCGAGCGCGGTTCATCCATCTATGTCGCAGCCCACACCGGAGGCGTACAGCCGTACGCCACGTGGGCCATGGACAAGGACGGCCACACCTACTGGGGCCACTACTTCGACACAGAACAGCAGGCCATCTCGGACCTGAAGGAGCGTGCATCATGGGTGGTGTAATCAAACTCAGTCAGTATCAGGAAGCGGTCATCGCGTGGGTGCGCGATCATGTCAACGCATCGGGCGCGCTGATCGTCGAAGCGGTCGCAGGCTCCGGCAAGACCTTCACCATCGTGAAGGCGGCGCAGGAGATCCCGACCGATCACAAGGCCGTGTTCCTCGCCTTCAACAAGTCCATCGCAACGGAGCTTGGCAACAAGCTCCCGAGCCACGTCGAGTCGAAGACACTCAACGCGCTGGGCTGGGCAGTCCTTCGCTACCGCGTCGGCAAGCACATCGAGATCAACGCGCAGAAGACGCGCGACATCCTCAACCGGCTGTACCCCGAGGGCGATGACACGGCGCACATCCACGAGGTGCGCACGGAGCTGTACTCGGTGATCGGCAAGGCGAAGTCTCACGGGCTCATCCCCTCAGGCATGCGCACGCCGCGCGGTACATACGAAGCGACCGACGACCGGTGGCTGACGCTGATGGACCGCTACGACATCGACTGCAACGGGTGCGGCGAGCGCACGTTCATCGATGCGGCGAACGCCATCCTCCGGGCTGGGCTCGAAGATCAGGACACCTTCGACTTCGACGATCAGCTGTACGTACCCGTCGCACTCGACCTGCCGTGCTGGGGTTACGATTGGATCATCATCGACGAGGCGCAGGACGTTAGCCACGTTCAGCGCACGCTGCTCAGCAAGTTCATGCGACGCGGCGGACTCGGTAGGCTGATCGCAGTCGGCGATTCGCATCAAGCGATCTACGGTTTCCGTGGTGCCGATTCCCAGTCGCTTGCGAACATCGGTCGCTTGTTCAAGGCCGAGACCATGCCGCTGTCGATCACCTACCGGTGTCCGCGCGCAGTCGTCGAGATCGCGCAGCAGTTCGTGCCGCACATCGAGTGCAGCGACACTGCCGAGACCGGCGAGATCCTGCATCCCAAGGACTGGGCAGTCGATAGCTTCAGCGACTCGGACCTCGTGGTCTGCCGCAACACTGCCCCGCTCATCGAGCTTGCATACAAGTGCATCGCCGAGGGCAAGCAGGTACACGTGATGGGTCGCGAGATCGGCAAGGGCCTCGTCAACGTGGTCAAGAAGGTGGCGGGCAAACGGGTCAAGAAGATCGACGCGTTCAACGTCAAGCTGGCGAAGTGGACCGAGGCGCAGAAGCGCAAGGTCAAGGACGGCGACGACGCCAAGAAGGCTGCGATACAGGACAAGGTCGATTGCATCAGCGTCCTGTCGGCAGGACTCGAAACGGTCGATCAGCTGATCAAGGCCATCGAGAACATCTTCAGCGATAGCAGTCAGGGCACGACGCTCGCGACGGTGCACAAGGCGAAGGGCCTTGAGGCACCCCGAGTGTTCCTGCTCGAACCGGACCTGATGCCCTCACGCTGGGCAACGCAGGAATGGCAAATGGAACAGGAGCGCAACCTGCAGTACGTCGCAGTGACGCGCGCCCTTGAGACGCTGGTCTACCTCCCGCTAGAGATAGTGGGAGTGTAGGCGGCACCACGAACGGAGCAAAAGCAATGAACACGAAACCGAAGACCATCAACCTCGCGCCCTCATGGGAGGGCGTCGCGAAGATCCACCTCATGCTGCTAGAGAACGGCACCGATGAGGGCAAAGCCGATGCGCGCAAGGGCATCATCGAAATGGGCAAGCTGCTCGACCAGCTGGTCGCCGAACGTGAAGGCGACAGCGACCGCTGCATCGTGCAGTCGGAGATCGACGGACGGCGCTGCATCAAGGAGCGCGGTCACTTGCTCGCTCACCAGTGGGAGGCCAAGTCATGAATAACCAAGTCAAAACAATCGACGTGCACGAGATCTTCGAGGACTGCATCGAGCTGAGCGAGGAGGTGATGTCACGCGCGAAGCGGGAGGCGACTGCCAAGGGCTGGATCGTGGTATCGCGTGGCTTCGAGTTCCTGTCGCTCGACGAGAACCAAGAGCGCGACGAGAACATCATCGACTATGTCGAAGACGATAAGCTGACGCCTGAAGTCATTCAGGAATTCATCGACGACTGTCGCAAGTGCGGCAGTGCATACCTCGGCATCGGCTGGGGCGTCGATCAGGCTGACGATCAGGAAGGCTACGACTGCGGCGACTACTCGCCGATGTTCGACTGGGATGACCTGCCGAACGTCAAGGTCAGCTGACTCCCCTCACGTACGCGCACGCGTACGCCTACACGAGCGCGCATCCGGGATCGGGTGCGCGTTCCTTATTTATCTGGCTTTTCCCTATTTAACATAATCTGGGAGGGGGGCTATTTAACATAATCACCGGATTTGACACGGGAGCGCTACTGTGGTATACTGAGCTTGTTCAGTCGGAAAACGCACTTAAAAAGGAGCACGAAATGAAAACTGACATTTACGAAAGAATCACGAACAAGCTCATCGAGATCATCGAACGCGGCGTCAATCCTTGGCAACGCGATTGGACCCTCAACAATCCTGCAGGCTACGGCATGCCGCACAACGCGATCAGCGGGCGCGGGTATCGCGGGATCAATCTCATGATCCTGTACGCGGAGCAGATCGAAAAGGGTTACCAGTCCACGGGCTGGCTGACCGTCGGCAAGTGCAAGGAATTCGGTCTCGACTTCAAGGGCCAGAAGACCACGGAAGTGGTGCTCTGGAAACGCAGCGAGAAAAAGGATCCGGACACGGGCGAGCGTTCATCCTACATGTGGGCCAAGAGCTACCGCGTATTCAATCTCGATCAGCTGGGCGGCGTCGATGAGATCGCCGACAAACTGAAAGGATACAAGGCGCTTGAGATGCCCGAGTCAATCGAGGATCCGCACGCGCTCGTGGACGCGGTACGCGAAGGGCTCGACATCAAAGTGAACCACGGTGGCGACCGTGCATTCTACTCGCCGTCGCAGGACTTCATACAGATGCCGCCGCGCGACGCGTTCAAGAGCGAGGCCGGATACGTGGGCACGTTCATGCACGAGGCGACGCACGCGACCGGGCACGCGTCACGCTGCGACCGTGGCGTCAAGGCGATGCAGTCCCGCTTCGGTACCGAGGCCTATGCATTCGAGGAGCTGGTCGCCGAGCTGGGATCCTGCTTCCTGCAGGGTACGCTGGGCATCGAGATGCATACCGAGAACCACGCCAGCTATCTGGTCTCGTGGCTCAAGGTCCTGAAGGATGATAAGAAAGCCATCTTCACTGCATCGAGCAAGGCGCAGAAAGCGTGCGACTACATCCTCGACAAGGCGGGCATCAAGGACGCGCCCGTCTACGAAGAGTCGAGCGACAACGAAAACCGGGAGGCGGCGTAAGCCGTCCCCGTGACAGGAGCAAAGACAATGAAACGCGGATTCAAAAAGCTACTCAACGTGGACGCGAACGCGAAGACCGTCAAGGGCCAGAAGCACGGCTACATGACAGCGGTCCTCTACCTCGCGCCCTTCAAGCTTAGCGGCATCAACGTCTGTCCGTTCGCGGAGCAGGCGGGATGTCACAAGGCCTGCCTCAACACTGCTGGTCGTGGCGGC
>SMTZ1_10015382_pt1 | contig 11031 bp, 11 predicted proteins | sample DeeMarSWOR136_30_FD_25667 | JGI IMG/M metagenome (IMG submission 25667)
TGTGATTGTTACAGCATGGTTTACGTCGCTGTATTCCAGCGCTTGTGCATTGGAGATGAAAAGTGTCTCGATACCGCGCAATATCGGCTCGCGACTCGAGCTTTTCGTTGACGATTGGCTCATAGAGACAATGTCGAATACGCGCCTAAAAATGCACACCCCTGTGAAAAAAGAAGTCGTATTCAACTTCGATGCTCCTTGGGAAGGAGGGCTGAGCGCATACGTCACTATCGTGATAGACCAAGACCACTTTCGCATGTATTATCGCGGCGGCGGAGACCTTTCACGCGAATATACCTGTCTGGCGGAAAGCCAGGATGGCATTCGCTGGACCAGGCCGTCGTTGGGGCTTTTTGATTTCAACGGATCTAAAAATAACAACATTATCTGGACTGGGCAGAAGAAGGCCTATTGGGAATCGCACAACTTTTCGCCCTTCAAAGATACACATCCTGACACGCCATCCTCCGAACGATACAAGGCGGTCACGTTGGGCAGACAGGTTATCGATGGGGAAAGACAGAAGGTTTTGCTTGCTTTTGTCTCACCGGATGGGATCAACTGGAGGAGGCTCCAGGACGAACCAATAATTACAGAAGGATCATTCGATTCGCATAATACGGTTATCTGGGATAGCGCGCGCCAACAATATGCCTGTTATTTTCGACAGGGCCGCGATGGAAAACGTAGCGTCCGTCGAAGTATTTCAAACGATTTTATCCACTGGAGCCAACCGGAATGGCTGGATTTTGGCCCCTCCCCCCTCGAACATTTCTACACGAACGGCATTATCGCCTATTTCCGTGCTCCTCACATTTATCTTGGCTTCCCGATGCGTTTTGTACCTGAACGGACACGTGTAGGAGTGGAAGAGCGAAAGACCGACGGCCTTTCAGATGCGGTATTCATGTCGAGTCGAGATGGCATCCGTTGGGATCGAACATTCATGGAAGCTTTTATCCGGCCTGGTCTTAATGAAGCAAACTGGGGTGGAGCACACGGTAATAACACACCTGCATGGGGAATCATTCAGACAAGCGATAGAGAGATATCGCTGTATGTAAGCGAGAACTACGGTCCGATGGTGCCAATAGAGTGCCTTGTTTACGTCGGTCGGTTGTGCGAGTAGACGGATTTGTCTCGGTAAATGCTCCTTATGACGGTGGCCAGATGCTGACCAAGTCTCTCATTTTCAAAGGCACACAATTGACAATAAACTATTCTACATCTGCTGTTGGAAGTATCACGGTGGAGATTCAAGACCAGCTTGGCGTTGCAATTCCCGGTTTTGCCTTCACGGATGCGATCGAAATCTACGGCGATGAGATTGAACGCGTTGTGTCCTGGAAGCATGGTAACGATGTGAGTCAATTGGCTGGCCGGCTGATCCGCCTTCGGTTTGTAATGAAGGATGCTGACCTTTATTCAACTTGTTTTGTGCGATGACACCTTCCAGAAGACGTCCGGTTGGGATATAAAGACCGTCGTTTTGAGAAATTGCAAGGAGATCGATATGAAGTCAAATGTAGTACTTAAAGCAATGCCATTGATTTTTGTGTTTTGCATAGTCAATGTACGCAGACAGGCATTCGCAGAGCCGAGCAAGATGATTATGCCCATTGGAATGGTAAACGCCTGTCGACCAGAAGCAGCCGCACGAGATGCACTTGTACTCGGCCAAATAAAGGACGTCAAAGGCCGGCCGGGCAACTACGTTCTCGAGGTATGTGCTGCAATTGCTGCTGCGACAGCGGAAGCTCTGCGGCCTGACGCTACGACAGATTCGGTCATCGAGACGGCCCTGGCCCAGTTGCCATCGGAGCCATGCAGGGAGGTGGAACAGGGTCTCAAGTGGGCAAGAAACGCTGAAGACTGGAAGGAACTACGTCCGTTATATGAAAAACGCTACGAGGGCAAGCGCATATCTAATGCCGTAGAGGTTCTTTCCGGTGGACTCGCGTGCTTTCTTATGGCTGATGGGCAACCACGTGAGGCCATTATCTATGCCGTGAATCTTGGGCGGGACACCGACTGTAAAGCCTACGTAGCGGGTGGTCTATCAGGTGCTCTGAGAGGAATCGAAGCGATTCCCTCGGAGTGGGTTGAGACGGTGGAAAAGGAGGTTATTGACGATCCTTACACAGTTTCCTGTCGTACCGCTCGCCAAGCAGCCGAAGGTCTCTATCAAGCATGCATCAATGAGATGCAAAAAACTCAAAAGAGTATGAATGAAATTGATTTCATGATTAATAAGCAAAGATAAGATATAATCCATTCTTTAACGTCTAATCATGACAGGAGACCGCATTATGAAAACGAATCGACGAACATTTATCTCCACAACTGCTCTCGTGGGGAGCTCCGCAGCCATATTGCCTCTATCGTCCTTTGGTGCGACGAAACAATCGAAAAAGGATTATCCAGATTATTCGATGCTCGATCAAGTACTTCAACGACCAGTACTAAAGAGAGAGCTATTTCCTTCACCGGTCATCATTAAAACCATTGAATTACTGCAGAATCGGAACAATTTTATATGCCGTGTGCGTTCTAAAGATGGAGCTGAAGGACTTTCGATCGGTCACCCATTCATATCCAAGCAAGGCTATCCAATGTTTAATAATTGTGTACGCCATCGTTTTCTTGGAAAAGATGCACGCGACTTAGATCGACTGGTCTTCGACGCTGCTGAACGCAATGTGAAATCTCAAGGTGTCCCTCTCTGCGTGCAGATAGCCACACTGGAATTTGCCGTTCTCGATATGCTGGGTACTATTGCAAATAAGCCCGTCGGCCAATTAATCGGAGACATCCACCATCCGGAAATTGCGATTTACTTGGGCACCCGAGTATCGGATATGCGCAGGAAAGAGCCAGAAGTTTCGCTGAAGCTGGTCAAAAAGGATTGGTTAGAAACTGAGGCCAAGGCCATTAAACTACGAGCAGGCCGTGGAGACAATCTCGGTTCCGATATCGATAATGCTCCGGGAAGGACGGAAAAACTCATCCGGATGGCACGGGAGATGTTTGGCGACAAAATGGTTCTCATGATCGATGGCAACGGCTCGTATTCAGTGAAAGAAGCCATCCGCATCGGAAAGTTACTGGAAGAATACGGTTATTATTTCTATGAAGAACCCATTCCCTGGGATTGGTATGAAGAACAGAAACAAGTAGCCGATGCGCTCAAGATTCCCATGGCGGGTGGTGAGGAAGAATTTGGCATGCATGCCTTCCGTTGGCTGATCGCGAACAATGCTTTTGATGATTCGTTCGATGCAGGTGGCCCGCATGGCTGAAGTGGCTGGAAAAACCGTTGTCCCTCATATGTCCGGCGGAGGATTGGGATACCTTTACTTGTTGCACTTCACTTCAGCCTGTCCCAATGCGGGTGAGTATCACGAATTCAAGCTCTTTGCAACAAGGGACGCAAACGGAAATAAAATACCGATCGAAAGCAAAACGGAACCCTTCTCAAGCAAAAACGGCGTGATTAAAGTTCCCCAAGGTTCGGGTTTAGGGATACATATTGATCCTGACTATGTTAAAACTCATAAGGTCTTATACGGATAAATCTTATACGGATAAATCAACTTAATGATTGATCGCTTAACAACGAGAAAGAGAACAACCGATGAGAGTGACAACTTCACACGGGAGGCTTGAACATAGAAGAAGGGTATAGTGGAAGAAAGCACGAATTTGCTCCAATTGTTGTGGAAGACGGTGTGTGGATATGCTCAGGGTGCATCATTACTAAAGGTGTGACGATTGGAAGAGGTTCTGTTATCGCGGCAAATTCTGTAGTAACAAAAGATGTGCCACCTTCTCAGATGTATGGTGGCGTACCTGCAAAAAAGGTTGAAGATTTGCATGAACCAACTCAGTAAAATAAATGCCTTTCTTTACTTAAAGTGCAAATACAACCTATATAGTAATGGTCGAAGTGTTTCCACCGATTGATTAAGAGAACTTCTCTATGTGGGTTAATATAAGAAGCTTTTGAGTTCAAGCATAGGAATAAACTTTTTCACGGTATGCAATATCAATCTTGAAAACACCAGAACAAATAGAGCCGCAAAATGAGACAATTGGATATAGTGCCATAAGAAGGTGGAAATACTTATCAGTTGGCTTAATTGGATTGTGCGCTTTGATGGCTGGAATAAAAATAGCTGAACTCGCATGAAAGAAGCCCTATCTGGCAATTAATTCATGATTAGATTCAATACTTCTTTTGGCAAAGGCGGTGTGCTTGGCATGAGTCGATTCCCCTGCCAGCGCCCGGTCTTGGATCTTATGACAGCACGGGATATATCCAATCGGTCCACTGTTGGCCTAGTCGTCGCCTGTGTCAACACCCTTCTTGCTGCGATGGCAATGTGGGGCGATGAAAGCCTTAGTTCGGGCGTTGACTTCATGTTCTATTGTTCGGTTGTACTTGTGGCAATCCTGGTTGCTATTAAGAAGGGCAATATTCTTTTCTTGGCCAGGACACTGTTCATATTTGTAATAGGGTACTACCCTTTGTTTATCAAAACAATCGACCGCAATGCATTATTCTCTGGATGGGAGCCTCGCACGCAAGATTTTGGGATTGCGGTGACCATGTACACGATGACGTCGTTGGCTCTGCTTGGCAACGAAATCGGACTTTACTTGGGTAGCAGGAAGTTACTGGGCAGTGAAATACGACAGCAGAAGCATGAGGGACCTTGCTGGAAGATGGCTTTCTTTTTCTTTCTGCCCATACTTGCTTTGGTGACATATGTCGTGATTATCTCTCGTGGCCCATCTCTTTTATCTCTGCCCTATACATATTACGAGCGTACTGTATATCTCGGCAACATACAGGCGATCGGTGTAATCTCGTTGCTGGCGATGACAGTTGCCGTTGTCAAAGCACGAATCCCGCAGGGCAAGTGTGTACTGACTGGCTCTGCTGTGCTGTTCTTAGGCTGGGCTTTGTTCCTCAAAGGATCTCGGCAGGATGTGATGAGTGCAATCCTCGGCATGTATGTGTGTTATTGCATTGGTACGGTCCGTCGTCCGGCAGTAACCGTTCGTGTCGGTCTTGTGATCTTGCTGATTGTGGCTGTGGGGGAACTATGGGGCGTGGTACGTTTCTCACTTTGTGACGACGGAATCAATGTAAGGCAAGCTGCCCAGTCTTGGGTGGCGAAGGTCAGTGATAGGCACGTTCACAGTTGGGGGACGGTCAGCCCCATTTGCACGACTTTCGCCAACACGATTCACTTAGTCGACACGGGGCAGTTAGACTATATGTATGGCAAATCGTACTGGGAGTTTATTCTGCGCACACCTCCCGCATTTATCTACCCCAATAGACCTCGAGATTATGCGTGGATGTTTGGAGATTATGGCCTACAAGCTGCCGGCGGTATCTATCCATTGGCGGAGGCGTATATGAATTTCGGCGTGTTTGGCGCGCTGTTTGTGCCGGCCATAGTATCCTATCTGATCTCACGATGTTATTATGGAGCTCTGCTTCAGCAGAGCATGTGTAGCTATTTTTTGTTGTATTCCTTTGCAGCCATGTTTCTGCGAGGTACCTGGTATCAGACGTTTGCATTCTACAAGACAGGCTTGACCGCACTGATACTCTTTTTTGGATTCTGGATTGTCTACTTGGTTCTTGCCGGTGTGAGTAGGAGGTCGATAGGGCATCCGAGACGAAAGCCTGTGGTTTAACAGTGTAGAATGAGCAAGATTATTGTGCGTATCAAGGGCGGTCTCGGCAACCAGCTTTTCTGCTACGCCGCCGCCCGTCGCCTGGCGATCGCGAACGACGCCGAACTGGTCATCGACGATGTGACCGGTTTCGTCAGAGACCACAAATACCGGCGCCAGTATTTGCTGGACAGGTTTCACATTCCCGCAAGGAAAGCGACGGCCGCGGAGCGCATGGAGCCATTTGAGCGATACAGGCACGGCTTGGCCAAGTGGCTGGCCAGACGCAGGCCGTTCCAGCGTCGGCGATACGTGGAACAAGAACGCATAGATTTCGATCCGAGGTTACTTGATCTCAAGGTCAAAGGTACTGTTTATCTCGATGGGTACTGGCAGAGCGAAGGGTACTTTAAGGATGTGGAGAGAACGATCCGCCAGGATCTGAAGATAGAGCCTCCCAAGGGTTCGTTCAACTGCAGGGTAGCCGATGAAATCCGCGGCTGTAACAGCGTGGCGATACATTGTCGCTGGTTCGACCAGCCGGGAAAATCCGGCGTCCATAATGCCCCGGCCGACTATTATCATCGCGCAATAGACGAGATCGAACGGCGTATAGATTGCCCGCGGTACTTCGTGTTCTCAGATGATCCGCTGGCGGCCTGCTTCATGCTTGGGCTATCCGCGGAATGGGTAACCACTGTCTATCACAATCGTGGTGATGAAAACGCCTGGGTGGACCTCTGGCTGATGAGCCAGTGCAGCCACTTTATCATCGCCAACAACACCTTCAGTTGGTGGGGCGCTTGGTTGGGCCAAGAAGATACCACTGTGGTGGTTGCTCCCGGGTTCAAAGTGTGGGGAATCACCTCATGGGGTTTCGACGGCTTACTTCAGGCCCGCTGGATTCAAATGTGAGTACTCGTAAACACGCTCTCCTAAGGTCAGGACAACGATTCCAAGTTTAGCCCATGTAACTCGTCTGAAAACAAAGGTCAGACGTCTGTCGAGGCGGATCGACCCGCGGACGCGTGTCTTCCTGGACCGCGGTGGTGGGCCTGAGCAAGCCGTGATTGTCGCCGGTACTGGAAGGGGAGGCACCACTTGGATTGCAGATATTGTGAACTTCCGGAATCACTTCCGCGTGATGTTCGAGCCCTTCAACTGTCGCGAAGTCTCGCTTGTGCACGATTTCAGCTTGCGTCAGTACATTCGACCAGACGATCCGGCGCCGCAGTTCCTGGAGGCGGTGCGGCGCGTGCTTTCCGGACGCGTCCGAGGCACTTGGATTGACAGGTACAATCGAAAGATGCTAAGCAGCAAGAGACTGATAAAAGACATTCGAATCAGTCTCTTCCTTAAATGGGTCAAGAAGAACTTCCCGAAGACATGTATCATCCTCGTTCTGAGACATCCTTGCGCTGTTGCTGACTCCAGGCTCCGGGCTGGCTGGCAACCACATCTGACCAGTTTCCTAGAACAACCCCAATTGATGGAGGAGTTTCTCGGCCCGTTCGAGAGCCTTCTTAGTAATGTTTGAGATCCTTTTCAGGAGCACGTTGCAATGTGGTGCGTCGAGAACTATGTGCCCCTACGTCAACTTAAAGAACAGGATGCGTTGATCGTCTTCTATGAGCACCTATGCACCGACTTTCAGAACCAGGCAAGGATTCTCTTGGACTATATGGGCCAATCCTTTGATTCGCGTGTCAAGAAGATCGCTAAGACACCTTCACTAACGAGTACAAACAACAGCGCCATCACAATGGGTAAGAGACCTTTGGACGCATGGATCTATAGGGTAGCTGAAGATCAAACAAGGGCGACAATGCAGATTCTCAGCTTATTTGGCCTCGACCGGATATACGGACCGTCGCCTTGGCCACGGGTAACCACTGGCCAAGATGTCTTCAAGCTACAGTGGCAAGACAGACTCATTGATGGTCCCCAGCCCATGTCGCACTATCGAGAGAGGACAACATGATACTGGCGGAACCTGCCATAAGTGTTGTAATGAGTGTCTACAACGGCGGCGCATACTTGGCTAGTGCCATAGAGAGCATTTTGAAGCAGACCTTTGAGGACTTCGAGTTTATTATTATCAACGATGGATCCACGGACGATACGCTCGAAGTCATTCGTCGGTACACGCAGATCGATCGCCGTATCATCGTGATCGAAAAAGGCAACACGGGCTTGGCGGACTCATTGAATGCTGGAATTCGCACAGCAAGAGCACGATGGATCGCACGGCTTGATGCAGATGATGTTGCCCTGCCCGACCGGCTCGGCAGACAGTTGACGTTCCTTCGGGAACACCCATCCGTCCTGTTGCTGGGGACCGGCTGTATACTTCGTGACCAGTCCGGCCGACATGTCAGGGAGTATGAGTATCCTCCCGGACATGATTCACTGGTGCATCACATGGAAGTAGGCGGCCCGATGTTTCCTCATTCCTCGGCAATGTTTCTGAAGGAACCGGTTCTCCAACTCGGCGGCTACAACATCAGGTTTTTGCGGGCTCAAGATAAGGACCTTTGGTTGCGAATCAGCGAAATGGGCCACATCGCATGTCTGCGTAAACCTCTAGTTGGCCTGCGAAAGCACTCTGGACAGGTTTCCTATTATGATGGAATTGAAACACAGACCGTATTGGATTTCTCAGCAATCGTCTGCCATTTTCTCAGGTCGGATGGTGCTGCAGATCCTTCTCTACTGGACGCGGACACTTGGGATCGTTTTGTGACCTGGACAACCCACAGACTCGAACTGAAAGGCGTCATGCAGATGTCAAGGGACTAGATGGATTTGCGGCAGCAGTGGTATGCCGCGGGCTGCGGGGCTTTAGCGCGCAGCGTCAGATTAGCACTTGGAGTTCTAAAGTCGCAGAAGGGATGGAGGATTGTTACACAGAGATTGTTCGGTACCAGGCTCGCTGAGAGACTTGCATCAGAATGGGAATGTGCCGTAACAGCGAAGCACAAGACGTCTACGTAGAAATATCCGTTCGGATTCATGTATGCACATCTTGTTTGCCGCATTGGGTTATAAGCCAGCCTATCATATTGGCGGTCCGATTACCGTTCTCACGACATTGGCAGACAAGCTGGTTTCGAGAGGCCATAAAGTAACAGTTTTCACTACGAATAGCAATCTTGATTGTGATTTAAATGTGCCCACCGACCAGCCTGTTGACGTGGACGGTGTTGAGGTATGGTAGTTTAGACGACGAGAACCGATTAAGACAGCTTTCTCTTTTATCTCGTACTTTTCCAAGTCTATAGGTTATCTCTATGCCCCGCGAATGCGAAGCGAACTGGACAGGATCGTACCGAGTGTTGATGTCGTACATACCCTGAATCCCTTTGTGTATCCTACTCATGCAACAGCTAAAGCAGCGTTGCGACACGGGAAGCCGCTGTTCTACCACCAACACGGAGCTCTGTCTCCCGATCACCTGCGGTTCCGATCATTCAAGAAGCAGATCATGATCCGCTTGGTTGAGAAGGCCGTTCTAAGCAAAGCGACAATGTTATTTAGCCTCACAGATCATGAAACACAGTCGTATCGTCGCCTCACTACGAGAGCTCCTTGCGAAGTAATCCCCAATGGCATTGATGTGAATGATTACTGGGACGAGCTCCCATCTGAATGGCATGACAAGCTTCATATTGACCGCAGACACCCTGTTATCCTGTTTCTGGGACGAATTCATCCGACAAAGGGAGCAGAACGTCTTCTGAAGGCCTTTAGCAGAGTATCCGTACACCACCCTAATGCTGTGCTCGTGATGGCTGGTCCCGATGAGTACGGCGCTCAGAAAACGATGCGCCAGCACTTGGGAGCCAAGGTGCAGGAAAGAGTTGTGTTTCCAGGTATGGTTTCTGGAGACATGAAGAAAGCATTGCTGGCAAGGGCAGACCTTTTTTGCTTACCGTCAGATGCGGAGGGTTTTTCCATGGCCGTGCTGGAGGCCTTGGCTAGCCGAACTGCGGTACTTCTATCGCCCGGCTGCCACTTTCCGGAAGTAGCGGTTCCTGGGGCCGGGAGGATTTGTCCTTCGTGTACTGAAGATATTGCCCGTACCATGACAGAGTTGCTGGCCGACAGGGGGGACTTGTCCCAAATGGGCAGAAAAGGCCGTGAATTCGTGAGCCGGTACAACTGGGACCATGTCATTGATAAGTTGCTGCGCGCATATGAACGAGGTATAAGGTTGAATTGTGAAATGCAGAATCGCACGGGTGATATCGCTATTCGCTTGTCCTAGTTCCTGATCATAAACATGCTCTTGGTATCCGAGTAACAGGATAATCTCTTGGAAACAACTGAGCGGCGCCGAGTCTGGGTTAGCTCTGAGTTATTTTATCCCGAGGAGACTTCGACAGGCCACTTTTTGACGCAGATCGCAGTCGGCTTGGGCCAACATTTCCCTGTTGCTGTTATGTGCAGTCAACCAACATATTCCCAGCGGGGACAACGATCGCCGTGGCGAGAGAAACATCGTGGAATAGAAATTATACGATGCTGGAGCACTATTTTGAATCGGAATTTCATCCCATTCCGTATTCTTAATCTAATTACAATTAGCTTCTCCATCTTCGTAAATGCGGTCTGGCGCTGTCAATCGAGGGGATAAGGTGCTCGTTGTTACGAATCCTCCATTGCTGCCTTATATGATCTTGATAGCCTGTCGAATCAGGGGCGCTATTCCGGTACTGCTTGTACACGATGTTTACCCTGATGTGCTGGAAGTGTCTGGCCTATGTTCCAGAAACTCTCTTCTTTTCAGATTCATTGACTGGTTGTCCTCTTGGCTTTATAGGCGAATGGCCCTTGTTATTGTCATCGGACGAGATATGGTACGTCTTGCACGATGTAAGGGGGTCGATCCACATCGTGTTGTGCTTATTACCAATTGGGCAGATTTGGATGAAATTAAGCCGATTCACGAGCGAGAGAATGCCGTCTTGAGAGATTTGGCTATCGAGACTAAATGCGTTATACAGTACTGTGGTAATATGGGACGCACCCATGGATTGGAGGACCTTATTGCGGCTGCCGCATCTCTACAAGACCGCAAGGACATTCATTTCATGATGGTAGGCTCCGGGGCAAGATATGTGTGGCTTGAAAAGACAGTAAAAGAAAAGCAGTTGGATAATGTTATTGTGCTCCCGAGATGCCCACGATCAGACTTGTGTGCCTACCTGGGCGCTTGTGATCTGGCTGTGATTACACTTATGTCTAAAATGAGCGGCATTTCGGTGCCCAGTAGAATGTATAACGTAATGGCCGCTGGTAAGCCGATTCTGGCGATCGCTGATGCAGATTCAGAGCTTG
>SMTZ1_10007336_pt1 | contig 11028 bp, 4 predicted proteins | sample DeeMarSWOR136_30_FD_25667 | JGI IMG/M metagenome (IMG submission 25667)
AGGGAATTGAATCAAAGAAAATTATGAAAAGGCCGGATGATGCTACCATAAGGCTTCTAGAGAGTCTGGGTTATATACAGTGAGACTTCCTTCTGAGGATGGGTGTTTGTTTCCTTCCTCTATCCCTTCCCAGCGCTAATGTCCCTCCCAATGGAAGAGAGACACACGTCTTTTTCTTAAAATGTTTGATCCGATCTGGTTAACAAAAAAAGCCAGGAATCCTGTGGGAAATCTACTTTTCCTATCCCCGCTGCCCAAATCGAATTATCAGTAAGTGCGTGGACCAATGCCGCGATGCTCCCAATTGGTGCAGGCATTGTTCCGAGGTTACTCAGGAGCAGGTGGAAGTACGTTGCCCTCCTATCAATCTCCTAAAAGGCTCGGGACAGGCGACGCAATCTTTAGGAATAAGAGCGCCACGACCTTCGGGCTCATAAGTGCTGTAAAGATAATAGATCCTTTTTCTCTTTTTCTGCTTGAGGTTATGGAGTGAAGGGTTGTATGCGTCTAGGTAACTGTAGAGTCCTTTAATGTGAGAGTTTGAGTGCTTTTAGTAATTCTGGAGAGACTTTATATCCGAGTTCCTTCACCTTCTCGCAGTGAAATTTTGCCAATGTATGGTCCCCTTTAAAGTAATACGCAGCAGCCAAATTATGGTGCGCTTCTGCATAATTGGACTTATTAGCCAGGGCATTCTTAAATTGGAAGATGGCTTGATCTAAACTTCCTTTTTTTATATAGGCGACACCCAGAATAAAGTGCGCTTCTGCAAAGCGAGGGTTGATTACGAGTGCGTGCTTATACTCTGAGATTGCATCATCTAATCTACCCTCTTTATAATAAACGAGCCCAAGGTTATAATGTGCCTCTACAAGATTGGGATTGATGGTGAGTGCCTTTTTATACTCTGAAAGGGCTTCCTCTAATCTACCTTTTTTTGCATAAACTAATCCAAGATTGGTATGTGCCTCTGCGAGATTGGGGTTGATGGTAAGTGCCTTTTTATACTCTGAAATGGCTTCATCCAACCTGCCTTTTTCCCCATAAGCAAACCCGAGGTTATAGTGAGCCAATGGGTGGTGAGGGTTGAGAACGAGGGCTTTACGATACTCTTTTATAGCTTCATGAAGTCTGCCTTTTTCATAATAAGCAAGCCCGAGATTATTGTGTGCGAGTGGCACCCTTTCAGGAAAGGATTTGATAACATAACTCCACAATGTCTGTGAGTTTTGCCATACTACAATTTGTTGAGTCGTAAGATAACCAAAGAGAAGCATAACGATACCGACACATACCAAGAGCAGTCCTCTCACCAGCTTTGTGAATTTAATCAAACTTGCTTGTGCCCAGATCCATGATACACCAACCCCGACTAACAGAAATACACTTAAACTAGGAAGATATATAAAGCGATCTGCTGCAGCATGTTCCCCTATCTGGATAATATTCAGAGTTGGAAAGAGAGTAATCACATAATACAACCAGGCAATGAAAAAAAGATACCCCCCCCGTTTAGCTATCCATAAGCACCCCACTGAAATGATTAGAACCAAAAGTGCTGGAAATAAATACTCTAGATCCAACCAATGGATACGAGTGGGTAAAGGATAGAAAGGAACCAGCTTAATGGGCACAATCATCTTTTCCAGATAAAATACTAAAGACCTTAAGCTATTTAAAACGCGAGAGCTGAGATCTAATTGTTCTATGCTTCTGAGCGCTCCCCCCGCCTGTTGGGCCATGATAGTGATAATGCTGGAGGCTATGCTTAAGGTAAAGAAGGGAATCTTTTCCAAGAAAACGGATAATTTTTTACCACTTTTACTAGGATATACCCTAATACGTTTTAGAGGGTAGATATCTAAGAGGAGTAGCGTTACTGGAAGGGTTACCGCAATGGGTTTTGACATGAGAGCAAAAATGAATAGCATTAGGGTTATACAAAACCACAGTAAGCAACGTTTTTTATAGACTGTTGAAGTGTAAGTGAGATAGGATAAAAGACTTAAAAGCACAAAAAAGGTAGATAATAATCCCTTTCGTTCTGTCACCCAAGCAACCGACTCTACATTTAAAGGATGCAGTCCAAATAATAAGGCAGTAACACCACCTGCAATGATGAGTCGTGATGAAATAGTATTTTCCTCTTTATCACACAATATATGAGGTCGTGGAGCGACCCTTACTAAAATCATTAATACCAAGAAATATATCAACAGAGTATTACATGCGTGCACAATGATGTTAATAAGGTGATGCATAGCAGGATTTAGCCCAAAGAAGTAATACACTAGTGCATGAGTAAGCCAAGTGAGTGGATGCCAGTTGCCTTCATGAAATGAAGTAACCATCCAATAGAGCGATTTGAGATCTAAGGAGCGAATATGAACGTTTTCATAAATACATGCAGGATCATCCCAATTAACAAAATCATTTTTAAGGGTAGGGGTGTAGATTATGAGATTAAGTAAAAAAATAACAATAGCCCCCATCCCCATCATATATACAGATCTTTTCTTAAATAACTTATTATAGCTCATCAATTTTCTTGAGAGATATTGATCTTTCCCTGGGCTCTCAACACTATATTTTTCAATATGCAGTTTAATAACACTTATCTATAAGACCTATCTTATAAGCTCATTCTTCAATTGAGCTTATTGATAAATTTTCCATTCTTGTCTGAGATTTCTCACATTGCAAGATTAATTGCATTATCAAGTGCTGTAATTTCTTAAAAGGTATCGGAGTAGTTAATAAATGATATACCATATGATTTTTTTTTCAAACAATAAAAGGCGGGACTAAGGTCAGGCGATTGAGGTAAAATTATGTTGGTAAGTAATGAACCTAAATACTTGACCATTTAGTAGATGGAAAGGATAGATGATTATAAAGTTCGTCTCTTAATCTTCTCGATCGGATGTAGTTGACAGTTTCTGTCCTCCTCCCCTTTGACCAAGAAATTCTCCTTTACAATCCCCATAAAAATTGATAGGTAATAAACATTTTAAGTACTAACAATAATACAATTAATAAAAACATTGGCATCTAGGTTAAATAATACTATCCAATATATTATTACTGGTTCATCTTCTTTTATCATTCCGTTTATTATTTTTATCTGCGCAACAATCTATTTTGTGTGGCCATCTACCTTTAGCTTGTATGATTTTCCTTTAGATGATGCGTGGATTAATCGAGTTTACTCTCGCTCATTCGCATTTGGTCATGGGTTTCAATACAATAGTGGAACACAAGAGGCTGGTTCAACCAGTCCTCTGTGGGCTATCATAACTGCTCCTGCTCACTGGCTTGAACCATTCGGAGCTCGAGCAGTTGTCGTGGGCGTAAAAATCATTGGAGTAATTCTGGGACTTACTTCACTTGTAGTCATTCAAAAGATTTCAGGGGTCTTAACTGGTTCACAGAAAATTGGTGTCATAGCCGCATCTTTCTTTGCCATTGAACCACGGTTTCTCTTTTCGGTATTCTCTGGAATGGAGACCACCTTACTGGTTACCCTGTGGTTAAGTGCATCATATGCATTTATAGTTCAGAGATGGCTCTTTTCGTTCATATTGTTCAGCATGACACCAGTCACTCGCCCTGAAGCTTTAGTTATCTTACCATTGTGTATACTAGGTTTATTGATTATATTTGTTGGGAGGAGGGGATCGATTTCTACGCAACCCATCATATGGATTGTTCCTTGGCTTCCTATGTTATTATGGAGTGGTTTTTGTAAATATACGAATGGACATTGGCTACCAAATACCTTTTATTTGAAAGCTAGACCATTCCATCTTGATTGGCATGAGATTAGCGTAGCATGGCAGGCAGTTTCTCAGCATGGGTTTGCTTCATTGCTTATTTTTTTTATCGGAATGGGAGCTTATTTAGCGTGGATTTTTGTTCGTAGGGATTTTATTAGCAAATCATCTTTACTATTTCTTATTATAGCACCCGTTATATATCTCATTGGAGTTGTAAGCACAAGGAGAGTTATTCTTGATGGATACTACTGGACACGTTGGGTAGACCCTGCTTCATTACTACTTACGATTCCTTTCTGTATAGGGTACTCCATTATCCTCATGGTAAGCATTGACTTTCAGAAGTTAATCGTTACAACTTTACCCCGTACATTTAAGAACTATCAAATTCTCTTTGTGTTTTTTACATGGTGTGGTCTCGCAGGTCTTATTTATTCTTCCCCTCTTTTTGCTAAATCTTTTTTTGATAGACGAACTCACTTGGCATCTGACTCACGGGCGACACATTTAATAAATGTCCAGACGGGCCTATGGATTAAAGAAAACACGCCATTGAGTGCAACGATCGGTGTCAATGATGCCGGTGCAATCCGATATTTTGGTAAAAGACGAACTATCGATTTGTTAGGTCTAAATAGTGCAGACATAGCCTTTGGAAAAATAAGATTTGATGCAATATTTTATGAAATAGAGTGGCTTGCCATATTTCCTCTCTGGTTTGAAGGAAATATGACTAATTTTATCGAGAGACATTTCGAAAAACGTAAAGTTTTCCATATTCCTTTAGAAGAATATACTATTTGCAACTGCCCTAGCCAGACAACAAAGGTGATATATAAAAAGAAAAAGAGCACTAACAGCTCCCTGATAAACGACCTGACGGTAGTTCAAGAGTTCTCTGAGTGAAGTTATCTAAGAAGGTTAATCCCTGTTTTCTGAACCATTCCACCAGGGGTGGCAATTGTTCTCATAATGAGCGAATCGAAATATGTTCAAAAATGATCTTTATAGATTTTTAGAAGAATTGTAAGGTGAGAGGGTGAGTAATTCTAGTAATTTTGGCTTGACACTTTACATAACAGGTCACAGAGAGTAAATTTAAATCTAAAAAAAACTCTGTGAACTCTCTGATGTATATAACTCAAAGAGAATTTCCTTTAAAAGGAAGGTAATCAAGAGAAACAAAAAGAATTATGGCTATAGATAAAGGTAGAAAGATAGGTAAACAGATAATAGATTGTTTAGTAGAAAATCAAGTGATTTAAGAGTTGAAGGCTGTAGAAGCACTTAACAAAATAGAGGAAGCACAGTGATAGACCACTATAAGAACACTTATAAAAGAGTAGGTGTGTTGATCACATTCATCTGCGTTTCAACCATGGTGAGAGGACACAGAGGGGAGGGAAGAAGAAATCTTTTAACTTATTGATATTTAATATTTTCTCTGTGTTCTCTGTGGTTTGGTTTTGACAATACTAGCATTTACACAAGGAGGTAAGCCATGAAAAGATCAATATCGCTTATTGTAGTAGTCCTGTTTTTTGTAGCAGGTGTGGCATGGGCAGAGACAGCAAAGGAGTGGTACAAGAAAGGATTAAAAGAAAAGGACCTAGATAAAAAGATTGATTACTACAAGAGTGCCATAGCCATAGATTCTAAATATACGGCAGCTTGTTATGAACTTGGGCTGGTTTATGTTAAAAAAGGTATGTTAGATGAAGCTATGGTCGAGTTTAAAAAGATAATAGCCATGGACCCAACACATGTAATGTCGCATGTCAGCCTTGGAAGTGTTTATGATGGAAAGGGAATGGTAGATGAAGCCATTGCTGAATATAAAAAAGCTATAGCTATAGACCCTAATGATTTTTTTGCGCATTTTAATCTTGGAATGGCTTATAAAAATAAGGGGGAGTTAGATGAGGCCGTAGCTGAATATAAAAAAGCTATAGCTATAGACCCTAATGATTTTTTTGCGCATTTTAATCTTGGAATGGCTTATAAAAGTAAGGGGGAGTTAGATGAGGCCGTAGCTGAATATAAAAAAGCTATAGCTATAGACCCTAATGATTTTTCGGCACATCTTAATCTTGGGAATACTTATGCTCGAAAGGGAATGTTAGATGAAGCCATTGCAGAATATAGAAAAGCTATAGCTATAAACCCTAAAAATGGGAATACCCATGTTACCCTAGGGAATGCTTATGGTAGAAAAGGGATGGTAGATGAAGCCATTGCTGAATATAAAAAGGCTATCGCTATAGATCCTAATGACTTTTGGGCACATAATAATCTCGGGACAGTTTATGATAAAAAGGGGGAGTTGGATGAGGCCATAGCTGAATATAAGAAAGCTATAGCTATAGAGCCTAAAAATGTAGCGGCATATTGTAATCTTGGGCTGACGTATAGGAAGAAAGGGGAGTTGAAGGAAGCTATTTCTGCGCTTGAAAAAGCCATAGCTATATCTCCCAATGAAGCAATGTTTCATTATAACCTTGGTACTGTTTATGCTGAAAAAGGGATGGTAGATGAAGCTGTAGCTGAGTTCGAAAAGGCTATAGCTATAGATTCCAACAGCGCAACATTTCATTATAACCTTGGGACAGTTTATGTTAAAAAAGGCATGGTAGATGAAGCTATAGCTGAGTTTAAAAAGGCTATAGCCATAGATCCTAATTATGCGGTGGCACATAATGATCTAGCGCTTGAGTATTTGACAAAAGGCCTTAACTCTTTAGCAGCTGACCACTTGTACAAGGCGGGTTCACTTTACCTTGAGCGAGGTGATAGGGAGAGTGCTTTGAAAGCATGTGAAGGATTAAAACAAACTAAATCCATCGAACTTGAACAAGACCTGTATGAAAAATTGTATCCAGGGGTGAAGGAGAGGAAGGAGAAAGATCAATCGAAACCATAAAAAAACTTCTCCCAGGACTACCCATGGTACAGGGTAAAATATGCTCCTTTTAATGATGTAATACTTTGGATGAGTCTTGACAAGAACATTTACGTAAGGAATTTCTGCGAGAAAATAATTAGAAATATTTTCAGAACTGCCGATACAGCATATAGTGATAATTTTTTCGTTTTTTCACCTTTGGGGGATGTTGGGAAACCATCATTCCCTTTTTTGTATATTGATTATCCTTCTGGTTTTATTGTGTGCGTTTAAAACTCCGTGCTTCGCACAGGGATGCAAGAGGAAACTATAGTCACTTTGGTGCCTCTTTTGTTTCACCCGTCCGGGTGAAACAAAGCCCTGGCTACCTGCCCGGCCAGGGAGCTCGGCTAAGCCACCTGCTTTGCCGGTGGTCTGCTGTCCCCTTGGATGTTACTTAAATTTATCTCTAATGGCTCTTAAGGTCATTTGAAAAATTTTTTAGATTATCACGGCAACTTTAGCGGTAGGTTTTAAGCAATTCTGATAGTTTTGGATTGACAACACTACCCCTAAGCTCTACTGCTTTATTATAATGAATTTTTGCCAATTTAAAATTCCTCTTGTGGTAATAAATAATAGATAGATTATAATGTGCATCTGCATAATCAGGTTTGATGGTTAAGGTGTGCTTAAATTCTGAAATTGCTTTATCCAACCTTCCTTTATTAAAATAGGTAGTTCCAAGATTATTATGTGCATCTGCATAATTAGGTTTGATGGAAAGTGCCTTATTGAATTCGGTGATGGCCTTATCTAACATACCTTTCCTACAGTAAGCAACTCCGAGATTATTATGTGCATTTGCAAAACGAGGGTTGATTACGAGTGCGTGCTTATACTCTGAGATTGCTTTGTCCAGCTCACCTTTTTTTGCGTAAGCATCTGCGAGATTGCAGTATGCATGTGTACTATCTTTCGAAGAAGGGAAAGCACTTATCACATAGCTCCAAAAAATCTCTGGGTTGCGCCATATCCTAATTTGCTTAATTGTTAATAGGCCTAGTGAGATTAAGATACAGGTACACGCCAAAACCACTACTCCAGCTCTACCCTTATGTTTAAAAAAAATTCCTTTCTTAAAACCCCATAAAACTCCTATCCCTATCAACAAAAAAATGCTTATACTGGGAAGATAGGTATAGCGATCTGCCGCCGCTTGCCTCCCTACTTGAATAATGCCTAGCACTGGCAGTAAAGTAACCACATAATATAACCAGATAGTGAGGAACAAATACTTTCCACGCTTCACCATGTATATGCAACTTCCTGTAATGGCTAAAATGAGAACACCAGAGGTGATATATTGAGGGTCAAGAGGATAGATGCTTTTAGGGAAGGGATAGAAGGGAACCAGCTCAATAGGCCAGATCATCTTCTTCAAGTAGAATATCAGGGAATGGAGTGCATTTAATAGTCTAACACTGATAGGCAAGAGCTCAATGCTTGCAACTGCTCCTCGCAAGTGTTGAGCAATAGTGGTGATGACACTGGAGGCTGTGCATAAAATAAAGAATGGTATCTTTTCTAAGAGTACAGATAAGTTTTTAGGAAGATCTCGTCCCAGACGTTTAAGAGGATAAATATCTAACAATAGCAGAATGACCGGAAGGGTTACTGCCATGGGTTTAGACATCAGGGCGCACATAAAGAGAAGAAGGCAGATAGTGAACCGGTTCCATCGATACCTTTGAGCACCTGAGGAGGTATAGAAAAGATAGGATAAAAGGGTGAGAAGGAAGAAAAAGGTACAGAGCAGCTCCTTACGTTCTGCTGCCCATGCCACTGACTCCACATGCAAAGGGTGAAGACCAAAAAGTAAGGCGGTTACACCTGACACAATCGAGATCGGTGCCGGGATTGAAAGTGGTACTTTGAATAGTGATGGCATTCCATTGAATTCTTTTGTTTTCACCATGAGCCGTATGACTAAGAGGAATACTAATGAGGCATTTAACCCGTGCAGAATGATATTTGTCAGGTGGTGTCCGAAAGGATTGAGACCCCAGAAGGCATAGTCTATGGCATGACTTAGCCAGGTTAAAGGATGCCAATTGCCCGCATGGAATGATGTGAGCATCCAGTGGAGAGATTGGCAACTTAAGGACTGAATGTTAGTATTTTCATAGATATATATCCTATCATCCCAGACAAAATCATTTTTTAAAGCTGGTGTATATACGAGAGCGGTAAGGAGGAAAATGAAAAGAGCACATATCCCTCTCACACGCATAGATCGCTTTGCAAGTAAACCTTTGTCACCAACCGGTTTTGGTGAAGAATATTGATCTTTTTCTAGCGACTCAGCGCTATATTCATCAATGAGTAATCTAATAGCACCTGGTTTAAGATCTGTTTTACGGGCGAGCTCTTCAATCGAAAGGTGCTTAAAATTTTTTTTAATAAATTTTCTCTTCTTATTTGAGATTGCTACCATTATAAGAGTAAATCTCTTAAAGATTAAAATAGTGGAGTTATTGATCTAAGAGGTTTTAAGAGAATAGTTTTTATCGATAAGGGAGAAGGTCTTTTAACAATTTGGGAATAACTTTAAAGTCAAGCTCGAGTGCCTTATCACAATGTTTGATGGCTAACGCATACTTCTTTTTTTTAAAATAAGCTATTGCTAAGTTATTATGGGCCCCTGCATAATTAGGATTAAAGACTAGTGCTTGCTTATATTCATGGATTGCTTTATCTAGCTCACCCTTTGCATGATAGGCAACCCCAAGATTAGTGTGTGCTTCTGGATTTCGAGGATTGATGGCCAGTGTCTGCTCATACTCTGCAATGGCTTCATCCAACCTTCCTTTTCTAGCATAAGCGACTGCAAGATTATAATGTGCCTTTGCAAAATTAGGACTGATGGTAAGGGCCTTCTTGAGCTCTAAGATGGCTTCGTCAAACATACCTTTTCTATTATAGGCTGTTCCAAGGTTGGTATGTACTTCATGATGATTGGGGTTGATAGCCAGGGCTATCTTACATTCAGTAATAGCTTCATCAAGCCTTCCTTTTTGAAGATAGGCAGCCCCAAGATTATAATGTGCTTTTGGATGGTTTGGGTGTATAGCGATAACTTTATTATACTCTGAAATAGCCTCATCTATGCTACCTTTTTTTGTATAAACTATTCCAAGGTTGCTATGTGCTTCTGCGAGATTGGGTTTGATGGTAAGGGCCTTCTTATACTCGGAGATGGCCTTATCCACCATTCCTTTCTTCCAATAAGCTACCCCGAGGTTATTATGGGTCTCGGCAACATTAGGATTAATAGCCAAGGCCCTTTGATATTCAGCGATTGATTCTTGTATCATGCCTTTTGCACGATAAATATCTCCAAGGTTATGATGAGCAATTGTGGATTCAGGGTTTGTGGCTATAGCCTTTTGATAATACTCAATAGCTGGTCGAAATTTCTCTATTGCGTGGTAAGCTTTCCCCAAATGGTTATAAGCAGCAGTCTTGGAAGGTACCAGATGAATGTTCCTTTGTATGGCTTCTATTTGGGTGGAAAGACATCTTTCCTTTAATGCTTGGTCTGTGAAAATTGAATAGTCTTCAACCAGTGAACGGGTGCAATAATCTTCCATGAGCTTAAAGAAACGTTCCTTCTGATCCAGTGTGGCCCTCGAAAGATCAACCATCTTTTGAAATGGTTGATAAATTGAAAGAGCGAAGGTGGCAAACTCAATTTGACCCTCCACGTGTGCTATTTCTCTAAGAATAGTTCTTGTCTCTTGGCTTAGCTGCCTTTTAGACCAGATATTTTTTTCTATGGTGGGGTCATAAATGTACATCTGCTTTGGTGCGGCAAACTCAAGGCGAGGCCAGTTGTCACTATGAACGGGGCCTTGGCCACATAATCCTTGAAGGTCTTCACTCATAACCAGCCTATAGAGCACTCTTGGATTTGCTAGAGTAATATTTTTTGATTGCTGGGCGTAGGATATATTTTTCTCTGCATTGTACACTATCAGCCTATTTTCGCCTTTAAAGCCAATCATTAGATAATCACTCTCGATCTCTGAGTTCTCAGGACCAGGGAAAGTGTTTACGAGAAGGCTGTTTGGGAAGACCTGAGAAAAGGTCCGGCCGACCATGGCAAAGGTGGGCCAATTCATCTGGTAGGAATGAAACATTTGAACAAATATGCCATCTTCCTTAAGTCTTTCATTAGCCAAGAGAAAAAATTCCTTGGTGAACAGGCTCGCCAGACCTGCCATCCAGGGATTGGATGGTTCTGAAATAATGACATCATATTTTCGCGTGGTTAACTCCAGATGGGCGCGCCCATCCTGGATGATAAGT
>SMTZ1_10007337_pt1 | contig 11028 bp, 10 predicted proteins | sample DeeMarSWOR136_30_FD_25667 | JGI IMG/M metagenome (IMG submission 25667)
AAATATAGCAACCACTACATCGATTTTTATTTAGAAATAAGAAATATTTTTTTTCTTTATTTTCTAGCAATTTTGGAATTTTAAATCATCTCAATATATTTTCTATTACGAAATAATTTACTCTAATAGTTATAGATTTCGATTAACTTCGATTTAAGTCTTTATAATATAACTCTAAAGGGAAATAGCGATAAAAATTCTCAAAATAGTTTTAATAAATTGATTTGCATTATAATTAGCTAACCAAAAAAAGAAAAAAATAAAATTATATTTAATATAATTACAATTTCCGCTTCTCTAGCGCAACCTTCAAAATTCCTAGGCTAATAACAACTATTCCGACTATAGATGTAATCACAATTCCAAGTTCGGGTTCTAAAGAAGGATCTATCCTTTTAATTACTATTCCAAGTGATGCCCAAATTGGAACTAAAGCATACAATATATCTTTTCGAGTTAATAGAATGCCCAAAGTTATAATAACTGCCACCGAAATTATTAATATCGTCCAAATCGATTCTGATATGCCAAAACCGTCCCAGTTCAAATAAACCAAAACACCCGTAACATTTGCTATCGTAGCGATCGTTATCCAACCAAGATATACGCTAATTGTCCATTGTATTGCAATTTTTTCGTTGCGAGGTACATCAGAACGAGCGATATCTAAGCGAAGATATATAATTAATAGCGCAAGGAACAGAACGATCATTGCAATGAGCGATAATGGCACTAACTGGTAATGCCATAAAAAGATCCAGACAATATTTGCTGCATTACCAAGTACAAAAAACCACCCAATTTTGTCTAAATATGGCATCTCGATCTTTTCTTCCTTAAATAAGTCCCGCGCTTGATAAAGCGAAAAAAGTCCTAATAGAACATAGATAACTCCCCAGATGCTAAAAGTTATACCCGCTGGTACGAATAAATTGGGTAACGCGTCAGATAATTCTCCTGTGTTTTTACCACCAATTGGAATTAAATTAGCCAGCATATTTACTATAACAGTTGCGATAAAAATAGTCAAGTTGGCAACTTGTAGAACTCTTTTGTTTTTTAGATTTGACATTTTTATTTTCACCTATTACAAAAAAGAAATAGATTTACTAATTTTATCGTAGATTTGTTAATCTATAAACATTTATGTAAAAAAAAATAAATTTTTTTACTCTACCCAAGAATTTCTAGTGGCTTTAAGCGAAATTCTATTATTTTTTATTAATCTAAAATTTGAAAAATCAATAAATTGCAATTTAATTCAACCATTACAAAATTAGATAGAATTAAATATTCCAAGTGGAACCCCTTAGAAAAAAGAAAAAAAAAGAAAATATAATTCAGAAGCTACTGTTACGCTTCTAGAAGTATTTGATTGCTAAGAGCAAATCATCCTTGGTAACTTTCTTTCTGCCTGCGTGATTGCAGAAGGTTAATGCCTGTTTGGTGATGGTAGTTGCGGTCAATTCTAGATTCTCAATTAAGAGATCTACTGCATCTCTTGCAACAATGGTGGCACCTTGCTTTTTCATTAATCTTCGTACTGGACTCCAAGCGAAAGAATGTTTCTTTTTGGCCATAATTTATTTCCTCCGTTTTTTAATTTGTAAAATTTCAGTTTTTAATTTTTTTTAATTTAATTTTTAGAAGAGTCTTAGTTTATATTATTATCATAGCAATATTTAAACCTTTCGCCAAAAAGGATATTTTGGAATGAATAAACAAAGAATCGACAAAAATACTTGACGATGGTAACTAAATTTTTTCTTAAAATAATGAGAAAAAACCGAAGTTAAAGAAAAAAATTCCTCGACCATAAAATTTCTTCTAAGAATTATTGAAAAAATTCTTAGGTTATTAATGGAGATTGAATTTAACTTTTTATAAAAATTTAAAACAAAAAATGAAGTAGTTTTCAAATTTGCCTCCTAAATTAAAAAATCGCAGAAAATCTGAAAGTTTAAATAAAAATTAGGTACTCTCATGAAATTAAAGAGATTTTTATTGTATGTTAATAATAATTAAATAAAACTAAACACTAATTAAATTATAATAACCGATTTAATGATAATTGGTATAAATGAGTAAAGAAAACACAAAGCAGTACCTATTCGATTGCATGGAATTAATTGTTAATAATCTTAAAAAAAACATGCAACACATCGACGATAATTGGAAATATACGCATAAGTTCATAGATATTATCTACGAAGGCATATTAAATAAAAGGCATTTTTTCCTGCTAGCATCAGGGAGGAGCGCGATGATCTTACGGTGTTTTATGACGAGATTAGTCCATTTGGGGGGAAAAAGTTATTTCATCTCAAACACCATGAGCAATCCAGCAATGAGAGAAAAAGATATTCTAATAGTTCTATCCGGGTCTGGGACAACTTCAATTGTTGCTAGTCTATTAAACACTTATGTAAATAATGTGAAACCACACGCAATTGTTGTTATTACTTCTTATCCTCATACTCTCATTGGAAGAATGGGAGACCTGACGATAAAGCTACTTGGTCGCACTAAACAGGATGCTGAAGCAAAAGACAACGAGATAGAAGCAATTCTCACGCCGGAAGGTACAGCGTTCGAACAGGCTGCATTCACCTATTTAGACGCAGTTATCGCCGAATTAGCCATAAGACTTAACAAAACAAATAAAGATTTACTTAAACAACACAGTCTTGGTACATAATTTATCTGTCTTTTTTTCTTAAATCCGACATTTCTATATATTCTATTTAGGGAAATATATAGTCTATAGAGATACTTTAAATAAATGCAGAAATATTTAATTATTGAGAATTAAATTCAAAAATAATAATTTGAATGAAGAAAATGGTAAAAACATCTTACATAATAATAGAAAATAAAAACACTCGAAAGCGTTCAGAAAAGCAGTCTAGACTATCTTATATAATTTTAGAGAATATCCATAGAATACCCGATTTACATACACCATTTATGTTACCGTAAATTTAATGCTTTTTTTATCCTAACAATATTCTTATAATTTCTTGAATATTATTTAATTGCACCTGTTTATAGTGTTTTTTTGAGGTTCTCTCGTTTAGATGACGATGATAAAAAAACTCCAACAGGTGCACCATTCATTAAATCCGGGAATAATTTGGTCTAAATGACTTCGGCGAAAAAATCGTTAATATTTTTTAACTATTCGAAACCGAACACTTATTCGTACGCTGGATTAATAGGCTTTTTGGATTTATTTCCCCGGAATGACAAACGTTTTAGTATCAATATTATTAATCAAAATTTGTTAGATTATTTTCAAAACGAGGAGAACTGGGAGAAATATTTGGAGTATAACCAGATAATTCTATTGTTTTCGCTGTTCTCCGAACAATTCCTTCAATTTACAAAAGATCTCTCTCGAATTAAGGACTTATTTAAAGAAACTATTGGCGTGTTTCCGTTAATAGTTGCGGGAGGTCCCCATTGTACCGCTCGTCCTCATAATGTCCTCGATGCAGGAGCAGATATTGTGGTACAAGGAGAAGGAGAGTACAATTTAGCGAAAATTCTTTTCAATATACATGAAGAAGGTCAATTAGACCGTTCGTTTAATGATATTAAAGGTAAGGGAGGAGTGTTTTACCGATATAACAAGAAAGTTATAGTAAAAAATTGTCAAGTCAGACTAAATTTAGACGACTGTCCATCGATTTCATTTAAACATAGACTATTTGGACCAATAGAAATCTCCAGAGGCTGTACATTTAATTGTAAATTTTGTCAATACGGAAATTTTTTCAAAACTATGAAGCATAAATCCGTTAAATCAGTTGTTGATACAGTTAGAAGGGCTGTAGAAGTTAAATACGATAAAGTGTGGTTGCTTTCTCCAAATTCTTTTGCCTATGGATCTGAAAGTAATTACCCCAATCCAAAAAAGATAAAGGATTTATTATCCCAATTGTCTCAAATAAATGGATTAGATGGTATTTTTTTTGGGACTTTTCCAAGCGAAGTACGACCGGATTTCGTATCGCGTGAGGTCTTAGATTCCTGCGTTCCATATATTTCAAATAAATATTTCACAATTGGAGCTCAATCTGCCTCAAATAGGTTATTGAAATATTGCAATCGCGGGCATTCTTTTGAAGATGTGCTGAATTCAGTAGACCTCTTAAAAGAATACGGCTTTGAAAGTCATTTAGATTTCATATTTGGTCTTCCTTCGGAGAATTCCGAAGATATTGGGCAAAATTTAGATTTTTATAAATATGTTCTCAAACAAGACAATATAAAAATACACACGCATACTTTTATGCCACTCCCGGGTTCTAAGTTCGAAAACGAGCCCCCTGGAAAAGTTCCCAAGAGTATTGAAAAAATAATTGGCCAACTTATTAAAGAGAAAAAAGCTTACGGTCAATTTCAAACTCAACAAAAAATTGGTAGGTTAATTGAAAATCTTTAATAAAATAGAAAATAAATAAAAATAAAATGAGTAATAAATTAGCAAGGGTTTCGATATCTACCGGAGAAACTCCTAACGACGCATTGAGAGAAGGAATCACCAATCTTGGCGGTATATCTCAATTCATTGGAGAGAATGAAAAGGTTTTTATAAAAATTAACTTAAACATGCCAACTGGATTTCCTTCCAATGTAAATCTCGATACGCTTTGCGAAGTTATTAGACTCTGTAAACAAGCGGGAGCTCAAAAGATATATGTTGGCTCGTTTGCCTTTGAAAATTTCACCGTAAAAAAAGTCTCAGACGAGCTAGGTTTGAGCGAATTTATTGAATTTAACGAGGGTGAATTAGCTTATTTAGATAATAGCGATAAAATAGGGACGATTAAGTTATCTGATGAAGATAAACTTCAGCTTCAACCAGATAGCTTCAGAGAAATTGAAATACTCGATTCAAGAATTTTATATCCTCAAACAATACTTGATTCTGATAAATTGATATGCATTAACCAAGTAAATGTTCATCCCGTATTCGACATCAATTTAGCGGTATTGAATTTGTATTCTTGCATTCACTACAAATATAGGAGAATTTCGCACGATTCTTCCAAGGAAAAAAGCGCTCTGGGCTCGGATCAATTCAGGAGCAATTTGGTCGCTAAAATTTTCGATGTTTATAATGTCAAGAAGCCTAATTTAGTTATTAACGATCTTTTCTATTTCATGGAAGGAGCCGGGCCCTTCATCTATAAGGATTCTAAGATTAAGCTCACTAAATATATCATTAGCGGAAACGATGCTGTTGCAACAGACTACATCACTCTAAAGATACTGGGTTTAGAACCAAGAAGTAATCCCATAATATCTTATGCTCGTAAAAAGAAAATGGGTACGACTCAACCGGAAAAAATTAACCTATTCGGCGAGAAAATAGACGACATTGATATTGGATTTAAACCTTGCGCGAAGAAATTAGAAGATATAAATTTACAAAAATTTGTTATTAAAAAAGGCGTTTCTTGTAGTGGGTGCTTTTTACACGCGTATTATTTGTTAAATTTCATCAAGTCTTTATTAATAAAAGATCTAAATTATTTGCCAAACTGCTCCTTTCTGATGGGAGAAAATCCTCTAGAACCGGAAGAATCTACGGAAATTATTCTTTTTGGTGATTGTGCAATAAACAGCACAATTAATAGAGATTTCAGAATTATTAAAAAAGAAGGTCGAAATATTAAAAGTTTCTTTCTAAAAAAGGAAATCCTTTATAAGACAAATAAAAAGATGCTACCTATCCCGGGCTGCCCTCCTAATTTAATATATGATAATTTTAACCTAATATTAAAATACTTTAAAAAATCAAATCTTCCTACTTTGAACTTCTACATGAAAAATTTAAAATTTATCCCAAAAAGCGAGAGTTGAGCGAAAAAGGAGAAAAACAGTGATTCAAGAAAGTTTCAAGAAGAACTGGAAGGAAATTCTTAATTTCAATTTAGGTATCCAAGATGAGGAAGATTTAAAGAAAGCAGAAGTGTTGGTGAGAATTCCCACAACTCCAATTGAGATCGACGCTTCTCTACTTTATAAATTAGTTTCAAATATCTATCCCGATTTCGTCAACGACAAGGAAAATGTTCTTGATATTATAATTTCAGACGATGGTAAGTCAATAAAAGCGATTTACGCTCATATTACCCATTCCAACGGCAATCATTTACAAGCCATCGACATTAATAAAAATATTTACGCTTTTCAGCAAAAAGACTTGGACGATTTTGAAAATTTCTTTGAAAAAATTCAAATAGTCTTAAGAGAAAAAGAGAGGATTATAGTATCTGGAATTAGAGTATATAAAGCAAAAGCAATCGAACTAATTAATGGACTCTCAAAAAATCTTGAAACACAAGATTTAGTTACGAATTTTAATAGATTATGTAGTGTTTATTTCGATATTCTTCGAGACGATTTATTTTTTATTTATCCAGAACCCCCATTTATGGTTTATCTAAAAAAAGTAGTAAAATTCTCAAATTTTGTTGAATCTACTAAAATCTTTGATTCAATTTACAGCTTTTTGTCAAATTTTAAAATTTCTTTAACTTTCGCTAAGGAGAATTTATTATTCTCCTTATTAATCGAAAAGAGCATAGATGAATCTAAGAACGACGAGGAGATTTCAAAAAAAAGACATATATTTAGTATAAAAATAATAAACAACGAAAATTCAGATTATAATTTTAGTGATTTAAATCCTAAATCTTTCTTAAAACAATTTAGTAAGCAATGTAACACCAATTATTCTTATTTTATAAATTTTGACGACTTTCTAAGTTATATTGCTGATTTATTCGAAAGCGATTTCCCGTTCGACCAAGATCGCCTTTCTCTCCTTATTCAAAAAATACTATACGCGTATAAAAGCTACGATATAAAGTGGTTCTCATATCCCACGCCTATAAGTTATAACTTTTTCGTCCGATTTTTCAGTAGATTGGTAGGATTTAATATAAATTTGAAAAAAATCAGTTATTGGGCTATTCCTGGATTTTTTACAAGCGCACAGAATTCAATTATGGGATTATATAATAAAATATTAGTAATTTTCACTGATAAGACATTAATTCAAAAAGATGATGAAGAATCTCAAGATTTTTTAACTGAATCTTATATTAGCGCGTATCTAATCGAATTTTTAAACGGTAAAATAATTTTTATTCAAAAACTGGATAAAGAAAATGTCTTAAAAGAAGATCAATTTAACACTTTACAAGAAATTCGAGAGAGGCTATCAGAAAAATTCGGTTATCTTTCTTACGTGATATCAATTGATAAAACGCTAATAAGTTTGATAATTAACAATTTCATCTTAAATCTCAATAGATTTAATCCTTTTGCGAAATTAATGACGCTAAGGAAACTAAAAAACCGACGATACTTAAATTTTTATCCACAATCCTCGGTGCCTCAAAAAGTTAAAGTCCGTAAGCTTTTACCGATACTTATTGATAAGCACGAATTTTAAGATTATAAATACATAGGTTTTAATGTTTCAATTCCTTATTGATTGTATTTAATGAAGAGATCAAAATTCGCTAAATCTAACGGGAAGGTTAAGGAAAAGGAAAATAGTTTATCTACTAATCCAGAAGAAACCTCAATTCGAGGAAAATATAAAGCAAAATCGCTACTAGAAAGAAGTAAGCTCGCTCTTAAGAAATATGGCGCGTTTGAAAATGGATTCTTATCTCAAGAAGACTCAACCGATATTCAGCTAGGATTATCAAAGATGCTCGAAGATGTTAGAAAAAAAGAAGAGAAAGAAGTTCAATGGGAATCAATTAGTACATTTTCAAATATTAAAGAAGAAAAAATAATAAATGTTAAGAAATACTGGATTTTGGAGTTCTGCACAGTTTTCATGAATTTCTTAAATAATCAAAAACAAGGAAATTTGTTTAAATCGTTAGAAAATCCATTAGAAATGAAAGAACTTATTTTTCTCAGGTTGTATAAAAAATTGGCATATTTTAATAGCATTAGTGAAATCTATTAAATCGCTTTTAGCAATTATTTTATAAATCCTTTAGATTTCAATATTTCTGCAGTAAGTATTGACCCGCCTGCAGCTCCTCTGACTGTATTATGGCTTAAAGCCACGAATTTGTAGTCAAACACGTTGTCTTCTCTCAATCTCCCTACAGTAACGGCCATACCCTTGTCGTTGTCTCTGTCTTTCTTAGGTTGCGGCCTATCGATGTTGTCTAAATAAATAATTGGATGGATTGGTGCGTAAGGCAAATCTAATTCTTGCGGCAACGATTTAAATTCGTTCCAAATTTTAAGTATCTCCTCTTTAGATGGAATTTTATCCTTAAATTTTATGTTAACAGAAGCAAGGTGACCATCAGTCACCGGTACTCTCGTACATGTAGAACTAATTTGAATGGAATTGTCGTTAACTATACCATCGTCTCCTATTTTACCGAGAATTTTATGCGGTTCTTGTTCCGTCTTTTCTTCTTCTCCTCCAATGTACGGCACAACATTATCCACAACATCTAATGAAGGTACTCCAGGATACCCCGCTCCAGATACTGCTTGAAGAGTCGTTATTATTAACTTGTCAATCTTATATCCCGCTTCTTCAAGTGCGTAGATTGCTGTTAAATAACTTTGAAGCGAACAATTGGGTTTTACTGCAACAAAACCTTTCTCAAATCCTCTGTTCTTCTGTTGAATAGGAATCACATTTACGTGTGCGTGATTAATTTCTCCCATAATCATTGGTACATCTGGCGTCCATCTATGCGCAGAATTATTGCTTATGACTGGTATTCCCATCTTTGCGTATTTAAATTCGACTTCTTTTATCTGGTCTTTAGTCGGCATAACAATCGCCGAGAACACAAAGCTTAAATCCTTAGGGATTGACTCGTAATCTTGAACATCTCTCACAATCAAATTTTTTACTTCCTCGGGAATTAACATCGGCATCTGCCATTTCTCCTTAACTGCTTCTTCGTATGTTTTTCCCGCGGATCGTGGAGATGCTGCAATATCTGCAATCTGAAACCACGGATGTCCAATTAACAATTTAATGTAATTCTGACCGACGACTCCTGTCGCCCCTAATATACCAATTTTTAATTTTTCCATTCCTTTTCTCTAAAGATATATTATTTCGATATTTGAAAGTTTTATTTAATTTAAATCCTTTGAAGAAAATATTATAAATTTTATCTCTATAATTAACTTAGAAGTAAGTTTCTAATCCTTACAGATTAAGGGTTATTTTTTAGTCAATCAAAAACATTGTATGCATTACTAACTAGTGAAGAATCTTGGATACCCCCGCGAATAATCTAGAAGAAAAGGCATCTGCTCTTTATAAAGAGGCAGAGAATCTATACATTCGGAAGAAATTCAATGAAGCTCTAGAGATGTACGAGGAAGCATATTACCTATACGAAGAAATGGGGATTGATCACCAATTGAAGAAAATAATCTGGAGAATGAATCAGATAAGAGATGAAGTAATGCGTCTAGAAAACGAGATCAATGCCATCAAAAACGGATTAGATACAAACGCAAGCGTCGAATTAACTGTAGCTGAAAAAATACAATTAAGAATTAAGAAAGAAAAAGAAGAGAGACGAAAGGAAGGAAAACGTTTAAAGACGCAAAAAATGGATGATCTCGAAGATATAAAAGCGAAAATATCGGAAAACCTAGACAATAGCAAAGAAGATGTGAATACGGAGTATTTAGCTGAAAAACAAGAAGAAGTAAAAAAGAAAGAAGAAGAAATGAAGCGAAAAATAGGAGATAAAAAGAAGAACGATATGATGGTTTTAAAAGCCGAGAAATTAATAGAAGAAGGAAGAAAAGCTTTAGAAGAAAAGGAATTTGATACCGCCAAGGAACTGTATGGACAAGCTAAGAGCATTTTTGAAAGAATCAATTTTGTTAAACAGGTAAAATTCCTCACAGGAGAAATTAATAACATTGATGCATTGAAGAGAGAATATAAAACTGAAGTAGAAAGAGAAAGATTAAGGAAAGAGATACGAGAACAAGAATTTAGAGAGCGTCTAGAAAAAGACTTGGACAGAAAAATAGGGGAAATGAATCAATGAGAAACGGAGCAATTTTTACAATTAAAGGGACAGAATAAATAGTCTCTCATAAAAAAGAATTTATTATTTGATACTTTACTCATTTTAGAAATAATGAATCCGTTCGAAAAATTCTACCGCGTCCCTACTTCACAAGAATTGCTCGATATTGCTTTTAGTAGGGCAATGAAAAGCAGCGTCCAAGTATCCAAAAACGCACCGAAAATAATAAAAGCAACGAGAAAAGAGACCAAGAGAGTCCAAATTGTAACTAAAGAAATAACTGAGAGAATTTTAAATGTTATAAAAAGCGTCCCAATGATAGATGAAATTCCCGAATTCTATAAGGAATTAGCTTCATTGCTTGTCGATACAGAAAAGTTAAAATTAGTATTAGGGAAATTAAACGGAATATTACCAGTAATAAGCAAATTGGAAAGAGATTATTCGAGAAAAATTAAATCTTCCGAATTGCCTAAGGAGATTGCGAGGATAAGGAAAGGTTTCTTCGGTAGAGTCTCGTCCATTATTAATAAGCAAAAAAATAGCTTCGATTATTTGAACGAAATTCGATACAGTTTGAGAAAAATCCCCTCTATTGATTATACCATCCCTTCTATAGTTGTAGCAGGATATCCAAATGTGGGGAAAAGTAGTATAGTGGGACTTGTCTCAACGGTAAAACCAGAAATCCAAGCGTATCCATTTACCACGAAAAAGATTATTATTGGCCATTACTTTGAAAAACAAAAATTCGACGATTTGAAGCTCCAAATTATCGATACGCCAGGAGTTCTGGATAGACCTATGTCAAAAAGAAATAAAATAGAATTACAAGCAATTCTTGCTTTAAGATTAGTGTCTGATTATATCGTGTTTGTATTCGATCCTACTCCCTCTTGTGGATATGATATTGCTAGCCAAATTGATTTATATCGCGAAGTAAAAAAAAATTTCTCAAAGG
>SMTZ1_10007338_pt1 | contig 11028 bp, 10 predicted proteins | sample DeeMarSWOR136_30_FD_25667 | JGI IMG/M metagenome (IMG submission 25667)
CTGTGACGCCGCTGTCGGGTCGCGAAAAAGAAGCCGAGGAGTTTCTTCTGAAGAAGGGGAAAGGCAAACAGATTCAGTTGAAGTTCGACAAGGTCAAGCACGACGAAGCCGACAACCTGCTCGCTTATATGTATCTCAAGAACAGAACGTTCATTAACGCTCACCTGGTTAGGTATGGCTTGGCGATAGTCGACCGAACGTACGCACTATCCAATCGCACACTCTTGGGCTTCCACAAGCGAGGCTGAACATGGCAAAGGAATGGATACTTAACTCAGCTACAAATCGGTTCCAGTTGAATTTCAAGCGCAATGTGGGACCGACGTCCGAAAGCATCCGCAAGTGCCAGCCCAAGTCGGTGCGTGACTGGGAGGATTACTACTTTGCCAAGGTGAAGCCACGGGAACATTTGATAGCGCTCGGGAAGAAACTGTATGTCAAAATCACCGAGGTTCTTGTTGCGGAGATTGAAGAAATCACGGAACAGGACTGCATCGACTACGTCATCAACCTTGTTATCCAGCGAACGTACGACGGATACGAAACAGAAATCAAGACTATATATGGTCAGCTGTCCCAGCTTTTGGTGGCTAAAATAGAACCTGCCCCCGATGAATGGGACAGGCTGTACAACGTAGATTTCTTCATAAAGATCGGCCCTCATTTCATAGGGTTGCAGATTAAGCCTGCCAGTGATGTATCGCACATCACGCAGATATTCAAAGAGCGAGAGTTGCAGGCCAAGACGCATGGGGCTTTTAGAGAACATTTCGGCGGCCGCGTCTTCTACGTAATATCTCGCCGCGAAGGCAAAGGCAAGATAATTCACAATAGGGAAGTAGTTGAAGAAATCAAACAGGAGATGGAGCGGCTCAGGAGATTGTGAACCAATAGTGTCGTGTACGAACAATGATGGCAGAACCAACAATCTCGAAACTCCCCACGATAGCCCGCCTTTTTGTCGGGCTATTTGCGACCCTGATGCTGCTGATCTGTTTCTGGGCGGTGTGGATTTACACGGTCGAGAAGGGGGAAGCAGAGCCGGCCGCGGATTATCTGACGGACCAGGCCGAGATCGATGCGATCGCCGTCGACAGCGAGGCGGTCCTGGCGCCGATCTGGGACACCGACCACGCCGGCGAACCCGAACCGCTCGACAGCGCCCGGATCGATACGATGGAAGAGATCAGCGATCTGGTCGAAGCCTACGAGGGAGTGGGCGGCGGCGAAAACGCAGAAGAGCCCGAAAGCCGCCTGCGGCATAATCTCGGTCTGGCGCACGTGCACGTCAACGGCCAGACCCTGCTGTTCTTCGCCCTCGGCGCAGTATTTCTGTTTACGTCCGTGAAGCCCCGGGTCAAGAAGCTCGTGCTGCTGGTGTTCGCGCTTGCCATCCTGGTGCATGCGGTCGGCCTCAGCGGCGACGGATTCCACTGGATCTTTAATGACCTCCTGGCCGTCAGCGGCGTCGTGCTCGTAGCGCTGATCGCGTACATGTGCCTGATGATCTATGTCGACCTCGGTCGCGCGCGAGGCAACGGGAAGTGACACGGCGACGGCAAGGGTGCAAACCTAGTCCATGAGCAACTACGCCATAGCCATCCACGGCGGTGCGGGGACGATTCTCCGGATGGAAATGACCCCTGAGAAGGAAGACGGGTATCGCAGCGGCCTGATCGCGGCGCTCAGGGCCGGTCATGCCGTGCTGGCCGACGGCGGCTCCGCGCTCGATGCCACGCAGGCGGCGGTGGTCAGCATGGAGGACAACCCGTTGTTCAACGCCGGCAAAGGGGCGGTGTTCACGCACGACGGCCTCCACGAGCAGGACGCCTGCCTCATGGATGGTGCGACACGGAATGTCGGCGCAATCGCGGCAGTACGGCGGATCAGGAACCCGATCCTGCTGGCCCGGCTGGTGCTTGATAAGAGTCCTCACGTGTTGCTGGCGGGCGAGGGAGCCGAGAAGTTCGCGGTCGCCCATGGCATGACTTTGGTTGACGACCCGAAGTACTTCTACACCGAACAGCGCCGGCAGCAGTTGCAGAAAGCGCTGGCGAAAGAGAAGGAACAGAACGCCGTTCACACGCGGCTGGATCATTCGGATGATCAGGACAGGACCGGCACGGTCGGCGCGGTGGCGGTCGACCGGCACGGCAACCTGGCGGCGGCGACCTCGACCGGCGGTATGACCAACAAGCGGGACGGCCGGATCGGCGACACGCCGATAATCGGCGCCGGAACCTACGCCGACAACAACACCTGCGCGGTCACGGCCACCGGGGTGGGCGAGCAGATCATGCGCGGAATGGTATCTTACGACATCGCGGCCCTGATGGAGTATAAAGGTATGACGCTGGCCGAGGCGGCAAATCTGGTTGTTATGGAAAAGCTGGCGGCTCTCGGCGGCAGCGGCGGTGTGGTGGCGATCGATCGCCACGGGCATATCGCCATGCCGTTCAACTCGAAAGGTATGTACCGCGGGTACATGCTGGCGGACGGCACGATAGAGACGGCGATATTTGAGTAGGTCGGGTTCAGAAACAAGTAGGTCGGGTTCAGGAGTTGTGAGCGGAGCGAGCAACGACCAACCCGACATATACGTGCCCGGCAGATGTTCTCGTCTGCCGGCGTAAAGGCGTAAGACGGGGCCGGTTTCGGACCCGCCCACCGTTAAGTCACCCTGAGCCTGTCGAAGGGTGACTTGAAGCGTCTGATATAGTGCTATGAGCGATGATACTCCGAAGCGTACGCTGTTCAAGGCAGACAACGATTGGCAACACAATGCTTGTCTGAATTGGGCGTCGTGGGATGTCTACGCCGACGGTTACAAGGAAGCTGCCGACAGGTTGGTCGGAACGGCGATGGAGAATCGGTGGCTACTTGACGCACTGATCTATCCCATTGTATTTCTCTATCGCCACTGGATTGAGTTGAGATTGAAGGAGATCATCAGTCAAGGCGGCGTTCTGATTCAGGAACACCACGAGGCACCGATGAAGCACGGGCTAACGGAGCTTTGGGACGAGGCTAGGGCTGTGGTCATGAAGATCTGGCCGAATGCAGACTACACTGAACTCTCGCTCGTTACTGCCGCAATCCAGGAATTCAATGGTGTCGACCCGCTATCCATAACGTTCAGATACGGTCGTGACAGAAAGGGACGCCTCACTCTGCCTGGTGACATAACTCACATAAACGTAAGGAATCTGAAAGAGCAGATGGACAAGTTGGCACTGTATCTTGATGGTGCAGCCTTTGGAATAGATCATATGTTAGGCGAGATCGGTTAAAAGAAGCATGTAAGTCAGGCTTCGACAAGCTCAGCCTGACTTGTAGGTCGGGACTCTTGCGGTTCCGGCAAGTAGAATGTCGGGTTGCTCGTCGCTCGCGCAAGGCGGGGCGACTCGTGAACCCGACCTGCCGCCGCGAGATTAAGCGGCCGATGTGGACATCGGCCGGGCACGTTACACAATATGGCCACTGACTACAGACAATACCTCCAGCCGGAAACGGTCTCCAAGCTCAAAGGCATGGAGCTCAAGGCCCGGATGGTGGTCGAGGGGTTTATCGCCGGGCTGCACAAATCGCCGTATCACGGGTTCTCGGTCGAGTTCGCCGAACACCGCCAGTACATGCCGGGCGACAACATCCACGACATCGACTGGAAAGTGTACGCCAAGACCGACCGGTACTACATCAAGCAGTACGAGGAAGAAACCAATCTCAAGGCTTACCTGCTGCTGGATTGCTCGGCGTCGATGCGCTACCGCTCCGGCAGCCGGGTCACCAAGTTCGACTACGCCGGGATGCTGTGCGGCGCGCTGAGCTACATGATGCTGCGACAGCGCGACGCGGTCGGGGTGGTGACGTTCGACCGCACCATCCGCCGCTACGTGCCGCCGCGCTCCAAGTACGGCCACCTGCACGACCTGCTGACCGAGATCGCCAACCAGCAGCCGTCGGACGAGACCGATATCGCCGGCGCGCTGCACGAGATGGCGGAGCGGATCAAACGGCGCGGCCTGGTGATTATCCTGTCGGACCTGCTGGACGACGCCGACACGATCACGTCCGGCCTGAAGCATTTCCGCCACAACGGGCACGAGGTGATCGTCTTCCACATTCTCGATCCGCGCGAGCGGGATTTCAATTTCGGGGGCGAGGCGTTGTTCAAGGACATGGAGACCGGCGAGGAGCTCTCGACCCTGCCGTATCAGATGAAGCGGGAGTACGCCCGCGCGGTGCAGTCGTTCGCCGACACGATTGCGTCCGCCTGCCGCCAGTCGAACATCGACTACCACCCGATCGACACCGCCATGCCCTTCGACCAGGCGCTCTACGCGTTCCTGGCGAAACGGGAGAGGCTGTATTAGTTAAGCAGGTAGCCGTCAGGTCACACCTGCCTTCGGCGGGCAAGACCTGACGGAACATTGCAGCAACCACAGAGCGGTCACAGCAGTCCACAGACCTTGACGAACAAGTAGATCGGCGCGAAGAACCCGGCACTCAGAGTGTTCTGCAGCACTGTCCGTCGATTGATGTAAACCATCGGCGAGCCCGGCGACGTCATCCCTTCGAGATGCAGACTCATCCTGAACTCGCGGATGTCGTCACCGCTGCTAAAGGAGTATAGGGTACCGAGTTTTGTTCTTGAACTGGACAGGAAAGTGAACAACGCCTCACCCTTATGGAACCCACCAAGGTAGGTATTGTACGTATAGGTGAAGCGCTCGCACTTCGTCTCCACGACTAATCCCGCGCTTACGCCCCAAGCACCGGTTGTCAATGTGTCCGGCCCCCGCGACGTGCGCACCCCGTGAAGAACGGCAGCGACTGAGGGTGATGGCCACATCCGATCCCTCCCGCCGTACTGATATCGTGCACCTATCGACAGCTCCATCACGGTTCGGTCATGGATTTCACTGTGCCCAGTCTTTATTGCAGCAATCAGTGTACCTGTGAGCTTGTCTGCATAAGTAAGTCCGCCAAAGGAGAGGTCCACGCCATGGAGATTGTGCGATTCGAAGGCCTGGTCACGGGCGCGCAGCCGATCCAGGTTGGCATAGCCGAGCTCGAACAGCAGGCCGTATCCGTCGGGAATTCGCAGATGTCCTGCCTCTATGTGCGGCTCACCGTTCCGCGACCAGTATCCTCCTGACGTATGGAGGAGTATCTGGTATTGGGAAGCGGTTGTATCCACGTTGATATACGTGAGTCTACCCTTCAGAAATGGCGCGTCCTTATACAAGTCTGCGTCGCGTGCGGAATACTGATCTGACACATTCTTCCGGCTGCTGAACAGCAGCGAATCGCCGCCCGTAGTGTTTCCGGACTGCTCAATGCTGATAGCCACGGAGTCGATTCTGGCACCCTTTCCGTCCGGCATCAGCTCATATTCCAGTGTTAGAGTGTCCGCGACCCGCTGCGTCCGGATCTCTCCGTAAACGGTCGGAGGCGGCGGTGGGCAGCCGACAAAACATGCGGCCGCAAGCAGACAGGCAACTAACAAGTGTGTCTCATTAGTGGACAATCGCATCAGGGTCCTCTCAATACTCCGATCCGCCCTACTTCACCAGCACGGCGCTGACGGTCTTGGGGAGATCATCGAACACAACCTTGAAGAAGTAAACCCCCGACGGGAAGTCAGCGGCATCCCAGACCACACCCATTTCGCCCGGGCCGGCCTTGCCTTCGTACAGAACGCCGATCTCCTGACCCAACACGTTGAAGACCTGCACCCGCAGGCGTCCCGCATTCGGCAGACTGACCGGCACGGTCACCGACGGGTTAAACGGGTTGGGATACGGCTGGCCGAGGTTGAATGATTGTGGAAGCTGAGCGGGCGGGTCGTCATCCTTGTCGGTAATAGGAGCGGTAGCGATAGAATAGAAGCTAAAGGTTCTGCCGCTACGAAGCACGGCCACCGGTAGCTCACCGTTATGTACCGTGCGATAACCAACCCAGGTTCCTGCCAGCGTCGATGTGGAATAGTCAAAAACCTCGTAAGTGGCGGCATCGTGCAACCTGATGACTCCGCCGCCGATGGACAGAAAGTAGTCGGGAAAACGACTGTCCAGGAACAGGAAATCGAGCGGCCCTTGGTAGGGCATGACATCCGTTAGCACGACCATAGTATCCGGGTCGGCCAAGTTGAAGGTCACCAACTGAATGGCCGAAGCACCACAGTCGTCAAAGGGCCCCATAACCCAGAAGCTGTGACCTATCTTCATGACCAACTCAATACCGGGCACGTCCGAGCGGAAGTCACCGGCCGCAACGGCGGCCAGCCAGGCTGCGTAGCCATAGTCGTTGTATGACGCCCCACTGTTGGGGCAACCCACCTTGCACCAGAACCAGTGTGAATGGACGGTGCCCAACGTATCCTCGATCTGAATTCCGAACGAAATGTACGTCCTGTTGCCCAAACCGTGAGTGCGGCCCGAGTGGCTTTCGGACGATCGATATGATATGGAGGCTACCCCGCCGTCGCCGCCCGGCGAAACGTAGAACGGCTGCCTGTCCGGAGGCATCTGGTCTACAACCTGAAACGCTGCTTCCTCCAGACTGTAGGCAAAGGAAGTACGGAAATAATACCGCGTCGGCTCAGTGTCCCAGGGCGACTCCCATACCTCCTCAACATAGTAGTACCCGCCGTATATTTCGACCAGCCCGTCCCGGTCGGCATCGGCGACATACACCTGATCGAGCAGGTACTCCCTGTCGGATTCAAGGTCAGCGGTCCAGTACAGAGTGTCGGTCGTCTGATAGCCATGCACGCCCCGATTGATTACCAGGGCGAACGCCGGTGAAGTCTCGCCCGGTAGAATGACCGTCTCGACCACATCGACATGATAATCATTGTGGACAAAAGCCGCCCGATAGCTATGACGCAGGCCGTCCTGCCGATAGCGGAAGAAATCAATAGTCCGGTGTTCAGTCAGCGAGTACGTTGCGATCGGGTTTCGATCAAGGAAGAGCATCTCCGCAGTACCGTCGCCGTCAAGGTCCTCGAAATCGATCCGGCCGTTTATAGTCAGACTGTCCGGCACGGTCACCTGGAATTCAAGATTGGGTACTAGATCGGCGAAGGCTGGCGATACAATCACAAGCCAGAAGAAAACGGCTATGGAAGAACAACGTCCAACCATGTCACACCTCCTGCGGACTCCGGCTCCTCAATATACCGGAATGGACAATTGTGTCAATGTCAAAGATGTCGACGGAGAATCGGCACTAACGTCGAGCCAGCCGACTCGTGATGGTCTCAATCAACCGGCCCGGTTCGGGGAGTTTTAGAGCGGAGGCAATTCCGATATACACTACCGCGCCCACCAGACCGATTCCAAGCAGCCATGCAAACTGTGCGGTCAAACTGGTGTCCGCAGGCGGCAGCCAGAGTTCGCGAACGCCTATCCACACCACGCATGCGCCCAGAGTTGAGATTATCATCCGCAGCAGCCAGCCGGGCATCTCGTGTGACAGCGTCAGGCTCGATTTCCGGCCCAGGTCAACCGTCATGATCACAGCCGACGCCAGCCAGGCGAGCGACGTCGCCAGCGCCAGACCGTCGGCCGCCAGCCAGCGTACCAGCGCAATCGATACCGCCAGTTTCAGCAGCAAGGTCAAACCGAGAATGACACCGAGCCGAGCCAGCAGGTTCTTCGCATAGTAGAACCGGACCTGATAGAAATACACGCCGTAGAACAACAGGCCGAGCGCATAGCACACCAGCGGCCCGGTGGTCAGCAACACCGACGTTTGATCAAAAGCGCCCCGTCGAAAGGCCACGGTCACAACCTGCGGCGCGAACAGGATCAGCCCCGCCGCCACCGGCGCCATCACAAACAGGATCAGCCGGACGGTTTCGCGATAGAAGCTGATGAGTCGCGCGGGTTCGGCCGCGGCCATGTCGCTTATCCACGGGAAGGCCGCCGCCGAGAAGGTCACCACCAGCATGCCGGGCGGCACCTGCGACAGGAACAAAGCGTAGCGCAGGGCGGCAATCTCACCCTCGCCGAGGTATCGGACGGCGAGGAAACGGTCGATCGCAGGGAAGAAGAGGAAGGCGGCTTCGATTGCGGCCACCGCCAGGGTCAGCTTGATGAGCGGACCGACCGGCGCACCGGCGCCGCGTTCGGTGCGGACCGGTTTGACAATCGCCCAGGCCATCCCGGCCTGCCAGACGCACAGCAACACCGACGCCGCCAGCCAGCCGTAGGCGAGGGCATCGATGTCGAGCGTCCCATAACCGAGCAAGATTGCCGCGATCAGCACCCCGTTGAGCACCAAGGGAGACATGGCCGGGGCCACGAAGTGTTTCTTTCTGAACAGCCAAGCGCGGAAGTACGCTTCCAGGCCGCGGAAGAAAATTACCAGCGCCAGGATTCCGAGCAGGTGTGCACCCATACCAGCCGATTCCGGGGCCAGCTCGGGCGCAGTCCAGAAGATCACCTCATGTCGCAGGAGGACCAATGCCGCCGTCCCGACAAACATGATACCGGCGCACGCGGCGAAACCACGACGGAAGAGCGATGATTCGCGGGCGCGGTCCTGTGGGTCAATTGTCGCGGCGGCCTGGATCACGGTCGTGGGCAGCGCCGCAAAAACCACAAACGTGATGATTTCGGGAATGATGAAGGCTACCAGAAAAACGTCCAGCACGGCCGAGGTGCCGAAATACCCGGCCACCACCGCCTCGCGCAGATAGCCGAACAAGCGCCCCAGCACGTTGCCGCCGACCGTGATAAGAGCGGCCGATACCAGGGTCTGTTTGAGCAGGCGGGCGGTCATACGTCGTTCTCGTCATTGAGCGCTTCGACCACCGCCTCATGGAGCGCGGCTCGATAACGCAAACCCCCGATATCGAGTGAGCGCATCATGCGGCCGAAAACGTCAAACTCGGACCAGTCGGCCAGTTTCACCTCGCGGATTTCGTCATGATCGGTATGGTTGAAGTCACCCCGTGCATAGTCAGCGAGAAAGACAAACGAACGCCAGAAGAGATCGTCGTCATCATGCCGGAAATGGACCGAGGTCTGCAAGAGAAACCGCTTCAGCGTCGCCTCGCAGCCGGTTTCTTCGAGCATTTCCCGCCTGATACCGGCCTCGAAACTCTCTCCGGGGCGAAGGCCGCCTGACGGCGCCCGGTACATACCCGGCGGATAGAACGGCTTGGCGATCACCACCACCTGCTCATCCTTGCAGATATACAGGGTAGCATCATGGTTGCGACCGTCTTTCTGCGACGACCGGATGCGGTCCTGCTCCTTGCGCGTAACCTCGAAGCGGAACTCTCGCAGTTTCGGACGGCCGTACTTTCGGACCATCGCCTCGATCATGTCGTCGGTCACGTACACGGTTCAGAACAGAGCGACGATTTCCTGCTGCAGCGGTTGGGTGGTGACTTCGGCCCCGCTCTCAGTGATGAGACAGTTAATCTCGGTACGCAACCCATGATCTTTCGTGTAGACACCGGGCTCGATGGAAAACAGGTGCCCCGGCTGAAGCATGCGACCGTCTTCGGTTTCGAGATTGTCGATATTCGGCCCGTCGCCGTGGACGTTTGACCCGATCGAATGGCCGGTGCGATGGGTGAAATACTCGCCCAGACCGGCCTTCTCAATCACCGCGCGGCAGACATCGTCGGCTTCGGCCCCCTTCAGCGGCCGTTGACTCACGTTCTGCTTGATGAACTCAACCGCGGCGTCGCGGGCTTGGGTCAGGACCGCGAATTTCTCCGCGTACTCTTTCGGAATCTCCGCCTTCGGCCCGGCGTAAGCCATCCAGGTGATGTCGGCATAGACCCCGTCGGCGTTGTCGAAACGGCCCCACAGGTCGATCAGCACCAGACTTCCCTTTTTAATGGGAGCCGATTTCTCAGGCGTGGGTTCGTAGTGCGGATCGCCGGCGTTGGCATCCACCGAGCAGTTGGGGGCGAAATCGAAAATCAGGCCGTGCGAGTGGAAACGCTCGGTGATAAGGCGGCAGACATCGTATTCAGTAATCGATCTGCCCGCCCTGAGTTCGTCGGCGATGTAGGCGAAGGCCTCATCCTTGGTCTGGTTGACCAGCCCCGCGGCGCGGCGGTGGCTGTCGATCCGGGCCGGCGACAGCCGGGCCTGGAAAGCGGCCACGAGGTCGGCCGAAGAAACAACCTCGACACCGAAGCTCCGCACCAGTTCGATGGTACCGGCATCAACCAGCCCTATGTACGGCAGTCGCCCCAGCGGTGAATACTCCATCGCCACCTTTTTCAGGCCCTTCAGCAGGCGAGCCAGTTCGGTTTCCAGACCGCGGTAGCCCCGATAAGTGCGCACTTCGCCCGCGATATGCGTGAAGCGGCTTTTTTCAATCGGATTGACCAGCGCGACCGGCCCACCCCTGGCCGGGATGAAATAGCAGGCCCGCCGGGTCAGATGGCTGGACAGCCCCATCGCCCTGACCGCGATTTCGTTGCGGCCGTGAAAGTCGGCCAGCAGCCAGGCGTCGATCTTGTTGTCACTCAGGTACTGTTGCACGCGTGTTATGTCCATAAAGTTCTCCTCATCGGGATAGGATAGCGGATTGTGATGCTCAGGACAACTCAATCGTTGGCGTTGTCACGTGCCCGGCAGATGCTTGCCCTCGACCTGATCGGGGGCCCTCATCTGCCGGTTGGCGCGTAGCCGATGTCCCCGTCCGCCACGAGACTACCTCTCACCGGCCGTAGTGCAGAACAGTCCCACATTCTCCTACCGCAAAGACATCGCTGCCCGAACTGCCCCAGATACCATAGAGAGAATAACCAGTTCCACTCGTCATGGCACTCCAGGTCGTCCCGTTGTAGTGCAGTATCGTGCCGCTCACTCCCGCCGCAAAGACGTCGCTGGCCGAACTGCCCCAGATACCATAGAGCAACACGGTGGTACCGCTCGTCATGGCACTCCAGGACGTCCCGTCGTAGTGCAGGATGGTGCCGTTGACTCCCACCGCAAAGACATCGCTGCTCGAACTGCCCCAGACATCCACGATGCGCGCTCCGGAGAGCTG
>SMTZ1_10009320_pt1 | contig 11028 bp, 11 predicted proteins | sample DeeMarSWOR136_30_FD_25667 | JGI IMG/M metagenome (IMG submission 25667)
TCAATGCTGCCAGTGGCATTCTCTTTGACACTAATTGACTGAATGGTAACGGGCAAACCCCCGACATTGTCAATTGGGATAGTCATTGTTAAGAAGTCGCCCTCGAAGTTCCATTCTATTTCTCCAATGTACAACTGGGTTCCTATAGCTCCACTTGGGCGGAATACATTATTCAAAGCGAAACCGAGACCAAATCCAGCTGCAAATAGGACAATGCCTAAAATAATGCATTTAGTATCCATTTTCAATCACCTTTCCCGCTATTTGCTGAAACTACTTTATGAATTCTTTGGTATGTGGTGGGGTCGCTGGGATTTGAACCCAGGACCGCCAGCGCCCCAGGCTGGTATCCTAGACCATTCCAGATGTCTGGGAACCAAGATACCCAAACATTAGCTAGACGACGACCCCACAGACCAGTACAGAGACCCTATTATGAGGCTGAAATCATTAAAACATTACTTAGGCTTAAGAGTTTAGGAAAATCTGATGGGACATTAAGGTTTGTATCTGACTGACTGAAGAGATTCTAGAAGATTTTCTTCAAAAAACCATATTAATCTCAGAGACATAATGGTATATGGGAGAGAGTGTTGAGGAAGTCAGTTCTGGTCTCCTTAATGATTTTCCTTTTGGCGAGCTTTCTGACTGTTCTGGCTAATTTGCCTTTGAAGGCTGAAGCAGAGGAGTTGTGGACGCCCTATGTTCCCTCATGGAATCCCATAGGGCTCTCTTATTGGAAAGAGAATGGCACATCATTCATGAATCTCTCAATAACTTGGGGGAGTTCTGGATTCAATGTTTCAGATTGGGGAACACCAACTATTGTTGAAAACAACATTTCTGTAAACGCTTTAATCTGGAGATATGGCGGAATTACAATACCAGTGTTAATTACGGAGCATCATACATACAGTCTAGGGAACCTTTCAGCAGGAGAATACCTCTTCATCTTCAAAGCATGGGGATTCCCAGTCAAGAACACCACATTCACTGTCCGTTTGATAGTTCCAGATGACTACACAACGATTCAAGAGGCAATAAATGATGCAAACGAAGGAGATATAGTATTTGTTAGAAATGGAACATACTATGAGACTGTTGTTGTGAACAAGAGCATTTGCTTAATTGGAGAGGACAGTACACCAATTATCTCCAGCAACAATACGGAATATACTATCTATGTTTCTGCTAATAATGTCACTGTAAACGGTTTTGAAATACAAAATCATGAGCTAGGTTGGGGCATAATTCTAAACCACACTTTCAACTGCAACATCAACAGAAACACGGTTAATGCCACGTTAGCAATCCTTGTCAATGACGGTTCAGAGAATTGCATCTTGAACAATAGTGTGGTTGGAGGTCAAGTTTCTTGCGTTTTTGATGGACTGAAAATGGTAGATTCCAGCAGAAACGTTGTCAGTAGAAATTGCCTCAGCTATTATTGTCACAACGCGTTGCTTATGTTCAATTCAAGCAACAACTACATTGCCACCAATTATATTGCAGGGCATCTTGTACCCTGGCCAATCACTCTAACTAAGTCGCACAATAACTCATTTTCGGGTAACACCGTATGGCCTTCCTTTTTCAAGTTTGGTAGTGGATACATGCGTTTCGAGGAGTCCAGCGATAATGTTCTGTATCACAATAACTTCATGCCTGAACCATACATAAATGCGACATCGATTGATGAACTCAGCATGAGTAATTCTTGGGATAATGGTTATGAAGGCAACTATTGGAGCAACTATAACGGCACCGACCTTGATGGTGATGGTATAGGTGATACTTATCTTCCTTGGGAAGGAGTAGATAATTATCCCTTAACAAATCCCTATTGGAATCCTAGTGACATTAACCATGACTTAGAAGTTGACATTAGAGATGTAGCTACTGCAGCATTAGCTTTTGGCTCATACCCAGGTCATGAGAAATGGAATCCTCATGCAGACATAACAGGGTTAATACCTCTAGAACCAGATGACCAAGTGAACATTAGGGACTTAGCCTTGATTGCCAAAAACTTTGGAAAAGAATACAATTCTTAAACATGTCTACATTCACTAATTTAAATGATGATTACTTTGGTTGACCTCGCAATTCTTCTATTTTTTTCTTTTTATTATGGAGCTTAATAACTCTCATCTTATTCAAAACATACAAGAAGTTGAGACATCTAGGAATGTGTCCGCCCAGAAGTAAGAAAGTTCATTTTTTCTAGATCTCCCAGTGAACGATTAACTGATTGTGTCAGACTTTGCTCTCTCTTGAGAAGCCTTCCCTTGGTTTCATTTCTTTTTAGTTCTTGTTACTACAGACCACAGAACAATCGCTACCACTATTGCTATCAAGCCTAGAACACGAAAGAAATAACCCAGATTGACCTAGAAAGGCAGAAGAAACCAAACTAGGAATAAAACAAGTGTAATCAATATTGTAGACATGAACAACTTGGTTCTTGGTGACAATTCTATCTCAATTCATTCAATTGCTTACTAGAGCAAAGGTCATGCTAGCTATAAAACCTTCACCATGTCCTGCTCTTTCTTCTATACGCTTGGCTAAAATCTTAAGTTACATCTTTCTGATAACCATGTGAGGTGAGAACTTTGAAAGAATATACTTGTGTTCAGGTTGGTCATCATAAGAAGATTGGAAAAGTCATTGAAGAATACCAAAAGAAGGGATGGCGTTTACACACCTACCAAGCTCAGGGAACTCCCACTCTGGTTAACCATTACCTGCTTTTTGAGAGAGAGGCAGCTTCGTGACTTACCACTTTTCTTCTGACACTACAGTTGTAACATAAGTTTATTTATTTTCAACTTCTTTGTCAATTTGCTTTTGCAGTCTTCCGAAGGACAGTGGCATTTGACTTTTGATTGCTGTTAAGTATCCTTTGGTTAGGTCTTCAACCGTAGATTCCAAAAGTTTCATGAATTGTGTATTGGCAAGCTCCCTTTTAGGATCTTTCTCTTCTTCTCCATAAACAACGGATAGAAGCTCTTCAATCATCTGATCTAATCCATAAAGCTTCATGTGAAGCAACTCATGAATAACCAACTCTTCCAGATTCTCACACTTTGGACTATGATTCACTAAAAGAACCCCCTTCTTGTCATCTAGATCAATCTTGATGTCTCCAGACTTTCTCCAAGAAGTCTTAACGATTTTAATGATTATATCCCAGTCTCTCAATCTTAAGATACTCTGCCACTTGTTCAGATACTTTGCAACATCTTCTTCATCAACAGTCATGCAACCAAATCCATGCACTTTTTCTTTCAACTACAGTTTTATGGCTTGTGGAAGAGGCCCGGAAGCAAGAAGAAAGAGGAATAGCATTATTGTTCTTCTGTTGATTTCATATAGCAGACTTTGCTCGTCTTTCCAAGAGGTTTCTTCTAGAAATCTTTTTCACAAGCCCTTTAAATTACGCTTACTATTCTGTGTATGCCCCCCACAAAAGGAGAAAGGAGAAGGTCTGAGACATCAGGTCAATGAAGATATGCACCTATTGGTTGGGAAAGGAAGAGCGATTAAAAACCACTGATCCAGAGGAGAAAGGGAGATATTTTGAATCTCTTCCACACCAGAATAAATAGACTTTTCCACTTACTTAAGCGCTGGTCAAACAACCTTTTTCTATCTCCCGATACTTCTGTTGTGAAGAAGAATCAGCGGGACCCCTATGATGCCTGAGAGGATAAGTCCAATATCAGCATAAATGTTAAGCATAAGTACAGGCATCACCCCTATTATTCCCCATATAAACGGGATTATAGCAACAGGCAATGGGACTTTCTTATTTGTGCACAGCAATAATCCCAAGGTGAAAATTGTCACAGGACATGGAAAGGAGCCAAATATCGGATATTTTGGATAAGCATATCCAGTCAGGAACCCAATAAATGGATATATAACCATTGAATAGATGACGAAAATCACTCCAATAATAGAGCAGGGACTGATATTGAGGCTGAATGAAAGATCATTTCTAACTATTCCATAATATATGAGCAATAGGCTTTGAATGATAAACAGAACCCCACTGAAGTACCACATCCCTGGCAATGTCATACCTAGAAACTCTACATCAATCGGACCATAGAAGAGGATGTGGAAGACTACCCCAGACCATAACCACAGAAAGCTTAAGATGAAAGAGACAAATCTGCTTGTTTGACTGGATTTTCTTGCCACAAGATATATTGCAAAGAGCCCCAATAGGTACGTTAATATTGTGATAGGAAAGACCGTTTCATTATAGATCTGCAAAGCGGCAAAGAAATCCTCAACGAACCCCACATTTTCACTCTCATTTCACCATTAACATCTAAGTTTTTATGACTTGCGGAAGAAAACTCTTTTCTTGGTAGAACCCTTGGTTATCTCTCTGACTGAACAGACTTGAACAATGTCTTCCAGACTTGGGTAACTGGAGAAGTTTCATATATCTTCTGAAATTCTTCTTATCTGTTATGCGATTATCAATACAAGTTGAAGCGATAATATTCAAGAGAACTGATGGAGAAAATCAATATTTGATTTTAAAGACAATTCCAGAAAGAGGAGGATTCTGGCAACCAATAGCAGGTGGCTTAGAAGAAGGAGAAACTAAGAAAGAAGCCCTAAAGCGAGAAATCAAAGAAGAAACTGGAATAAGAACAGTGTCGAGACAAGAGAAGATCTTCACTATTATTAGTTTCAAGATCTTCCTTTCATTGAGCATCTCAAGAGACATGGACAAGCGGCCAAGCATTTGAAAGAATACGCCTTCGATGTGGAAGTGTCTTCAGTAAGGGAAGTTGTTCTGGATGGGAAGGAACATTCTGAATATGGATTGTGTGGTTTTGAAGAAGCTCTAAAGTTGTTGAGATGGAAGAGAAATAAAGAAGCTTTAGAAAAACCTAATGAGATTCTTAGCAGGTGAAAGTGTGCCTTGAGTCAAAGTGGACATGCGAAATGTGGTGGCACGCGCGTATCTCTTCTAGGAGTATGTTTCTCCGAAGTGGCTAGCTATCAACACTAGGTCTTTAATGTCTAGTTTATTATCTTGGTTTATGTCAGCGTCAGGATTCCATCTCTCATGTCCTGGGAAGCATCCGAAAGCTGCCGCAGCTGTAGCGATGTCTTTTATGTCGATTTTACTGTCACCGTTAACATCGCCCAGCATTTTGATCTTTATAAGGCTATATGTCAGAGAATTGTTGGTTACGTTTGCTTCTCCTTGAAATATGCTTACTGCTGCTTTTATCGTATAGTTGCCGGGCGTCAGGCTTGTAGTGTCCCACACAAACGTTAGCGTGAGGTTCTCGCCTGCGCTTAAACTGACCGTTTGTGATTCTATCGGAGTAGAGTTGTAGTATACGGTTACCGTGCGATTTTCAGCGAAATCCCCGTTATTCTTCACTGTTGCATTGATGTTGACGATTGAACCAAGATACACCCTTGTCGCAGATGGCGTAACATTCAGCAAAGCAACATCGCGAATTCCTATCGATGGAAGCCAAGGCTCCATCAACGGATAGTTATCTCGATTATCATTATTATAAACGCGTTGTATATCCCCTATTCCGTCACTACCAGCTAAGTTTTGATTAGGCCCGCTGAAGGAATCTGAGCCAGTGTAATCGCTCCAGTAGTTTCCGCCAGAAGGATAACCGGCATCCCAGAAATTAGGACGGGAAGAGGGAATCACTTGCATAGTGTTGTCTATGAAATTGTTGTGGTAAATCGAGTTGCTATAAGACGAAATGAACCAGATGCCGTAATTGCTGTTTGCTATGTTGTTTCCAGACACGGTATTGTTGCTTGAAGAACCATAGAGCCCGATGCCATCCAGGTTGTTTGCTACGTTATTAGTGCAAATTGTGTTGTTTGAAGAATAATCGAGCCGGATGCCAGTTTCGTTGTTAGTTATATTGTTTCCGGAAATAGTGTTGTTGCATGAAGAACCATCTAGCTGGCCGCCATAGTCGTTGTTTGCCACGTTATTCTTCAACATTAAATTCGATGAAGGGTCATAGAAGAGACGGATGCCATAATGAGTGCTTGCTGTTATGTTGTTTCCAGAAATCACGTTGTTGTTTGAAGAATGATCGAGTCGGATGCCATCAAAGTTGTTTATTAGGTTATTGTTGGTTATTATCGAGTTTGTTGTGAAAGCTAGCGCTACACCTTGCATGTTTTTGGTGAGGTTGAGGTTTTTGACGGTTATGCGTGTACAGTTGACGAGAACCACGTATCCAGCGTCAGGCGGAACAGTCATATCTTGTCTATTAACCCAATAATATACTGGCTTGCCGTTCACAGTATTTGAATCATCTATGTTCTGAATGTAGCCAGAGACTGACGCTGTGAAGACGCCAAAGTTGTATCTGTTGTCGCTAGCATCATTATGTCTAAGCGTGTTGTTCGTTGAAGAAGAATAGAGCACAATACCAAACTCGTTGTATGTTACGTTATTGGCGGAAATAGTGTTGTTTGAAGAATGATCGAGTCGGATGCCTCTCTCGAAGGCCCTAATTTCCATGTTTTTGACTGTCACGCTGCTTCGGCCTGACAGGTGTATTCCTATTCCACTTCCATTACCTTGAATGGCGTAGCCTGCTCCGTCAATCACAATGTGGTCTCTCTCCACCACAATCCCATCGTAGTTATTATCGGTGAAGGTGTAGGTGACATTGTCTAGAGTGGTAATGTTTGCTGATGGGGGATCTATGCTTCCGCCAGCTCTGATGTAAATGGTCCCGCTTGCTTTAACCTGTCGAATTTCAGATGCAGAAGTCAAAACCACGGTTAATGATAGAATTACGAATAATCCAGCAGTTAAACTCCTTCTCACATTTCTCTCTCCTAACCTAAAAACTGTCTTTCCAATCAATTAATAGTTATGGAAGAATTCTCTATTGGCGAGAAAAACGGGGGACTTCGCAGAGTCTTCTGAAGCAAGATAGATGCGGACCACCACTTTCAAACCTTGACGAAGTTTTGCTTGAAAAGAATTACATACGCGCGCGTAATTGCATCTGTTCTGTTTACTCCTGGAACGCCTTGGGTTCCCTGTTCACCCTGAAGCCCACACTCTCCCATGTCTTCTTCTCAGTTTTTATGACTTGACTTTAAGCCCAGCAATACTTGAGTCAAGTAATTTTACTCTTCACAGAAGATTTCTCTCTTTAATTATACTGGACAACTCACACTTTTACTCTTCTCGTGCAAAAAGATTAGACAAAAATATTGTCTCAGACCTTTAACTTCAACTCTTCAATAGCTTTTGGAAGCACTTCGGCAAGTTTCTCAAGCATAATTTCAGTTGTCTTATCGAAGGCTCGAAATTTTCGCTTTTCAATTTCTGAAATAAGTTTGTAGGCTTCCACAATTTGCTCCTGAAGTGTGAAGGTAAGGTAGCTGAGCGCTGTTTTTTCTCCAGCTGTGGTGAAGGATGTCACGTTGAAATGGACTTGAGGCCATCGTATCTTTTTACTTTCAACCAACTTCAGATTTTCTTCACACTCCACCAGCATGTTCTTCAGGAGTTCTATTTTCTCTCTTTTCTTTTTTTGTTTGATCATGAGTAAGTCGTATAGAATTTTCATCAGAAAACCAGCGATTATTAGAATTATACCGCCTAAATATGTGTAGATGGAAGGAAAAGACTCCACGTGTAATAAGTAGACACCGCTCCATAAGGCGAGAGCAATTAAGATTAAAACTGCTGCAGGAAGCAGATACCCCAAAAGCAAGCCAAAAGCTCTATCTTTTTCCTTTGACAATTTCATCCGGATAGAGTTCAAATCGCTCTGGCTAAAAAGACTTTTGCGCATCTGTTACAAGCATTGGGTGGAATGGTCCAACAGGATCAAAAAAGGCTTTTGCTTAGGTGTTCGTGGGTCGACTCTAATGCTCACACAATTGGAGGGTTATATGCATTAATTAGATAAGGTTGGGGACTGTAGTTAGCTTATGACAGAACCAAAGCATCCTGGCATGGGCAAGGAATTTCCACATACAGACCAGATATTACCTTTGTCTGCTGCAGTGTTTTTTACAGTATGGATTCTAGACTCCTTCATTTTTAGATTCTCTGATAGATTCACAGTTTTTGTTCCAGATACTATTCGTATAGCATTGTTCGCTAGCTTGGAGATTTCTGCTATCGTGTTGGGCTTCTATTCGCATGAAGCTTTGTTTAGCAAGAAAGGCATGGAATTCACCTTGATAACTGATGGCGTTTTTTCCTATGTTCGACATCCACTTTATCTGAGCATTCTTTTGGCGTATCTAGGCTTTGTCTTTGCATCGATGTCAGTTATTTCGCTAATTCCATGGATTTGCTACACTGGCCTTTTTGACAAAATGGCGAGCTTTGAGGAGGAAGACATGATAAGAATATTTGGCGACAAGTATATTGAATATCGAAGAAGAGTCCCAAAATGGTTTCCAAAACCTATGAGAAAGAGTTCGCAACAGACAGAATGAAGATGTCGATAGTGACAGAGGTAGAAATTGCGTGCGCATTAGAAGAGCACATACTTCATTGTTTTTAAAATCGATAGAGGTTGCCTAGAACCTCTTCCTTTTCAATCGCTGATAAGAAATCAACCGAGTTATCCGTTAAACCTAGGATTTCTAGGGCTTCGGCATCTTGCAATGCAACAGTGGTTTCACTAAATTTTCAGCGCTCCTCTTATCATAGACTGCCTCTATAATGACTCGTGGCTGGGCATCCAACGCATTTTTCTGTTCGGTATCTGTTGCATGGGCGACAGTCCACATTGCATGGCGTAGTTTCTCTTTCTTTACGTGCAAGATATTTCCTTATAGGCAAAAATGGCGAATAATGGATGTTGCCTATGGGGTAAAACTCGGACCTCCGAATCCCCTCGCCACTTCTCAAGGAACATTTTTCCACCGATATACTTTCAAGAGTGCCCTGGTTCTCTGCCACAACAAGAGCAATAACATTGTATCCTCCCAAAGTTGTGAAAATATGAACTACACGAGGGCACTCCTTAAAACGTTCTAAAAGCTTCTGCAATGCCTCTGCTCCTTCTATCTCAATCAATACAAGTGCTGCATGAAGACCTGTCTTTTCTGTGTTAACCAATGCTGAGACATTTATGATGCCTTTCTCGAAGAGCTTATCCACCCTCTTTTTTGCACCCATGTTTGAAAAACCTATAATCTTGGCAAGTTTCTCGAAGGTCATTCGCCCGTCTAGCTGAAGTTGGGATATTATCTCTTGGTCAACATCATCCATGTAGATGCACCAGTAAGTTTATTTTATAAACAAAAAGTATTAATATAGTTTATGTCTTGAACATACCTTCCATGACGTTGTAGCTCATGGAAACAGGAAAACAAAAAGTGAACACCAATGAGCGCAAAAGACGATCTCCATAAAGCTTCCAAGACCTCAAATCCAAGAAGGCAACTTTACGAAGAAGAATTGCAGAGCCTTAAGCTAAAAATGGCTAAGATCAAGCATAAAATCGCTATAATAAGTGGCAAGGGTGGCGTAGGCAAAAGCACAGTGACTGTTAACTTGGCAATGGCATTCGCCACCCATGGCTATGTAAACAGTGTAGGGATATTGGACGCAGATATCACAGGACCCTGTGTACCAAAAATATTAGGAATAAAAGGTGAAAAACTTCAAAGCGGTCCCCCAGGCATATTCCCAGCAACAGGTCCTCTAGGAATAAAAGTTGTTTCTATGGACTTTCTACTTCCAAGCGATGAGTCGCCTGTAATCTGGCGAGGCCCCCTGAAGATGGTATGGGGAGACCTCGATTTCCTATTCATAGACCTTCCTCCAGGAACTGGAGACGAGCCTCTCAGCGTCATGCAGCTTCTACCAGACATGGATGGTGTGGTCATAGTAACGATTCCCTCAGAGGTTTCTCAGATCGTGGTGAAAAAGGCGGTGACCTTTGCAAAACAACTAGCCATACCAGTAATTGGTATAATAGAAAACATGAGTGGGTTTGTCTGTCCAAAATGTGGAGAAAAGGTGGACATCTTTAGAACTGGAGGAGGAGAGAAAATAGCCAACGACTTACACGTACCTTTTCTCGGAACAATCCCGATTGACCCAGAAATCTGCGAGGATTCGGACAAGGGCACACCCTTTGTAATAGGGCATCCGAATTCTCCAGCGTCAAAAGCCTTCATGGACATCGTTGAAAAGGTTGAGGGATTCTTGAAACAAAAGGCAAAATTGGAAAAAGCACTTGCAAGCTCTACTAAAGGGGAGGTGAATAAATGAAGATAGCTGTGTCCGCTACCGGAAACACTTTGGACGCTCAAGTTGACCCAAGATTCGGAAGGTGTTCCTATTTCATTATAGCGGACTCCGAAACAATGAACTTCGAGGCAATTCCCAACATTGCTGCAGGTGCCATGGGTGGCGCCGGAATTCAAGCAGCACAAACAATAACAAGCAAAGGCGTCAAAGCACTAATCACTGGAAACGTGGGACCGAATGCCTTTCAAACGCTTTCTGCTTCAGGGATAGAGGTCTTAGTTGGCGCCTCTGGAATAGTCAGAGAAGCTATTGAAAAATACAAGAAGGGAGAACTGAATAAGACTGGGGCGCCTACTGTCCAAGGTCACTATGGAATGGGCATGGGCGGGGGACGAGGTCAGCGAAGGCGACTGTAGTAAGGATAGAATAAATCTTGGACAAGTGGAACGAAGAACTTGAATTTATAAAAAAGAAAAAACTTGAAAGTCTCAAAAAAGGAGGTGGTCAAATGACTGTAAGGATCGTAATCCCAGTAATTGATGAATCTGGTTTAGATGCCCAATTATCAGAACACTTTGGAAGAACACCCTATTTTGCCGTTGTGGAAGTAGATGAGAAAGGCTATATGGTAAGCCTAAAAACAGTGGCAAATGCTGGCGAACATTTTGGCGGTTCAGGAAGACGCGCGGACTTTATTTTGCAGCTTAAACCAAATGTGATAATTACTTATGGCATGGGCCCAAGAGGACTAGGCATCTATCAAAGCGTTC
>SMTZ1_10007340_pt1 | contig 11026 bp, 7 predicted proteins | sample DeeMarSWOR136_30_FD_25667 | JGI IMG/M metagenome (IMG submission 25667)
CAGTGAGGCCGGCCGTATTCTCTGGCTGCTGGCAACAGCTCATCGAGCGAGATAAACACCATTATCCCTGCTACTGAGGCAAAAAGCACGCCGAACACTATATCGTTAAAAAACGAGAAAATAACTGCATAGCCGATTAACGCACCTACCGGTTCAGCCAGTCCAGAAAGAAACGAATAGACAAACGCTTTTTTCCTGCTGCCTGTTGCATAAAATACAGGAATCGAAACCGCTACACCTTCAGGTATATTATGTATTGCTATGGCAATGGATATTGCTATGCCAAGTTTCGTATCTTTGAGAGCACTTACAAAGGTGGCAAGGCCTTCCGGGAAATTATGGATTGCAATTGCCAGGGCCGTAAACAGACCCATTCGGTACAGCTTCCTGAATTCAGCTGCCAATTCCTCGGCATCCATTTCCTCTGCCCTGTGAGCTTCGTGAGGATTCTCAAATGATGGTACAAGCTTGTCTATGACACCGATAAAGACAATCCCTGCAAAGAAAGCCATAACTGTTGCCCAGTAGCCGCCAACCTGGCCTAACTCGGTGATAAGGGTATCCTTTGCTTTCGGAAAGATTTCGACAAATGAAACATAAATCATAACGCCCGCTGAAAAGCCAAGAGCTGCGGAGAGCAATTTTGTGTTGGTGCGTCTTGCAAAAAAGGCAAGGGCACTGCCAAATCCGGTAGACAGACCCGCAAATAAAGTCAATCCAAACGGAACTAAAATATTCTCAGGTTCCATCACTCTTTAGTTGTTGTTCTTTCTTTCTGCTTATAGCCCCAATTGCCAGAACAGCAATGAGGATAACCGCTGAGGCATATTTAACCGCGGACGGCAGCATCCATCCAGGTCGAGTGACTATCTCGAAATCGACGCCGGCAGCAATATAGTCAAGCAGTATACCACTCAAAAGGGCACAGCCAGCCACGGTAAGAAGGTAGGTGACAGCGGTTCTGGAGCCTAACGTTTTCCAGATGGTTACAAGGGATGCGGCATTCGTTGCCGGACCGGTCATAAGAAAAACAATTGCCGCTCCCGGCGTTAAGCCTTTCAATATCAACGCCGCTGCTACCGGAACCGATGCCGTGGCACAGACATAAACCGGTATCCCCAAAAACATCATCACAACCATTGCCAAAATCCCTGTCCCCAGCTTTTCTGCGAAAAAGCCTTCAGGGACTAATGCGGAGATAACAGCAGCGATAATCAAACCCACTAACATTGCCCTGCCGATATCCTGCGGCAGTGTGATAAAACCGTATTTTAAAGCCCTGACTATTTTTTTGTCCTGATTTTCACAGCAGCATTCTTCCGTACATTCCTGCGACTTCTGCTCTTTATCATCCCGCTTTTTGTCGAACACATTGACCAGTATCCCGCCGATAATACCGGTTGCAAATGCCGCCAGTGGCCTGAAAATGGCAAAAAGCAGCCCCAGAAGGCTCAATGTCACGAGAATACTATCGGCACCGGTTTGTGGTGTGGACAGCAGAAACGATATTGACGATGCTTTGCTTGCCCCGTGCTTATGCAGCGACATTGAAACCGGAATAACGCCGCACGAACACAAAGGCAAGGGAACACCAAAAAGCGACGCTTTAACCAATGGCCATATCCCTTTACCGCCAAGGTGCTTTTCTACTACACGCTGCGATACAAGCACCGAAAGAATTCCCGCCACCAAAAAACCAAACAACAAATATGGTGACATCTCAGCAACGGTAGCCCAAACATCAATTACTATTGACCTGGCAAAATCACTCATTACAACATTCAAGCAATCCACAATCCTTACATTGTGGACGAAAGTTACCATTACAGTTTTCCACGATTCCAATTCTGGACAAGGCAAAATCGTACTTTACAGGGTCAGCCGGCTCAATTTGTCTAAAGCCGGCCGTAATTTCTAACGCTGTTGACAAAGAAATACTCTTACGGTCGTAAAACCCCAGGATTTTGCACAACCTGCCCATATGCACATCGACCGGCACAATCAACTTAGCTTTATCAACGGCTTCCCATAATCCCGTATCCACATCATCATCCCGCACCATCCATCGCAGGAAAAGATTAAGCCTTTTGCACGCGCTGCCTCTGGCAGGGTCAGCAAGCAAATATTTTAAGCCTCGGGTCATCTGACCATTATGCCCAGCAGTCAGCGAATCACAAAATCTTGATAATGCCGGAATAACATTTTCGTCGCTATCGCTATAACCCTGCATAAAAAACCCTTCGACACTACCATATTTACTCAAAATAACCTGAAGCAATTTCATCAAATCTGATATGTCGTTGCCGGTGGTAAAGCGATGTTTGAAACTTTTCAGCCTTTCTTTTTGCTCTCCGTTGAAATTCTGTACAAACTCAAACGGGCTGTTGCCCATAGGCCCAAAGAGGTCGGTCAAACTTTTTTCAATTTGCTCCACTCTTCCATACGCAAGAGCGGATGCCAAAAACGCAACAATTTCCATATCAGCCGGCGTGGAGTAACGATATACGAACTGTAAAGGATCGGGCGGTACAAACTTTTTATGGTTATATCTGCAGTAGAGCTTTTCCAATATATCCTTTATATACGAAATTTGTTTATTCACCGGGTATTGCCATCCTTATGGATAATTCCTTGTTATTCTGAACTATCTTACCGTCCTGCAAATATATTGCCCGCTTTGTTTGCAGGCCTAATTTCCGGTCGTGTGTTGCCACAATTATCGTCAGCCCATTGTCTTGATTTAGCTGCTTGAAAACATTTAGGATTTCCTGCGAATTTTAGTTTCTTTTATCCAACAATAGAGAACCGGTACAACCAGCATTGTGAGTATTTCAATTGTCATACCACCAAAAACAGGTATAGCCATAGGCACCATTATGTCAGAACCTCTGCCGGTAGAAGTCAGAACCGGAATAAGTGCAAGAATTGTTGTCGCTGTTGTCATCAGACACGGCCGAACTCTACGAGCCCCAGCTCTTACTACCTTTTCACGAATGTCAGCTTTACTACCTAGTTTCGAGCCTTTGAATGTTTGCTCAAGGTAAGTGCACATAACTACCCCGTCATCTGAAGCTATCCCAAATAGAGCTAAAAAACCTACCCATATCGCAACACTTAAATTAATAGGGTGCATCTGAAATAGCTGCCTAAAGTTAACACCGAAAATGTCAAAATCAAAGAACCATGGCTGGGTATAACACCATATCATTAAGAAGCCACCCGCCCAGGCGATAATTATCCCGGAAAATACCAGCAGGCTGGTAATTGTTGATTTAAACTGGAAATACAAAATCATAAAGATGACAAATAATGCCAGCGGGATCACAATCAGAAGCGTCTTTTGGGCACGGACCTGGCTCTCATATGTTCCTGCAAAGCTGTAATTAACTCCTTCAGGTATAACTAATCGGCCGGCTTCGATCTTTTCTTTAAGAAACTTGTCGCATTGTTCAACAACATCAACTTCTGCAAATCCCGGCTTTTTGTCAAATAAAACATACCCAACAAGAAAAGTATCCTCACTCTTTATTGCCTGTGGCCCCCGAACGTAACGAATCTTGGCTAACTGAATCAGCGGTATCTGTGCACCATTTGGCGCAGGCACAAGGATTTTGCCAAGAGTTTCGATTTGGTCCCTCAGTTCTCTGGCATACCTTACCCGAACTGGATAACGTTCTCTGCCTTCAACAGTTGTGGTAATACGCCTGCCTCCAACGGCAACCTCTATTACATCTTGTACTTTGCAAATGCTGATGCCATATCTTGCTATAGCATCACGGTCTATATCGATCTCCAGATAAGGCTTACCAACAATTCTGTCGGCTATAACGGCAGATGGCTCTACGGAAGGGACTTTTTTAAGCAGACGCTCGAATTGCCAGCCGACCTTTTCTATTGTATCCAGGTCAGGCCCTTTGATTTTTATTCCCATCGGTGCCCTCATACCGCTTTGCAGCATCACAATGCGAGCGGCTATAGGTTGTAATTTGGGAGCACTTGTGGTGCCGGGAATATGACCTGCTTTTACGATTTCATCCCATATATCGTCTGTGCTATTTATATGATCCCGCCATTGCCTATACGGCCTGCCGTGTTTGTCGGAGACGAGATCGCCTTTTTCATTGCGAACAAATTCTTTTTTCTTTTTGTCATATTTGAAGCGTAATTTTCGGCCATCTCTATCTAACAGGTATTGCGGTTTATAGTTAATCACCGTTTCAACCATTGATACCGGTGCGGGATCGAGAGGGGTTTGGGCTCGGCCTATCTTGCCCACCACCGATTCAACTTCCGGTATTGAGCCGAATGCAGCATCCTGCTTTTGTAAGACATCGAGTGCCTCGCCAATTGAAGCGTGCGGCATTGTCGTAGGCATATACAGAAATGAGCCCTCATCAAGAGGAGGCATAAATTCTTTCCCAAGTCCAGACCAAATAATTGTACTTAAAACAATAATGACCGTTGGTATCGACACGAAAGCCAATTTATATTTTAGGCACCAGCCGAGAATTCTGGGATAGAAATGCTGGAAAATCTTGAAAAACCATAGCAGGCCGCCAATCAAAATTGCTACGAAAATTAAATTCAACAACATCCCTTTGGCATGTCCTAAGGGCAGCCAGTGGCTGGTGAGTATGATACCAACAAGAATAATAGCCAATATGTTGATCAATAAAAGTCTGCTGTTATTTGTTTTTAGAGGACGATGTTTTCCCCAGAGCTGGTAAATCCCAATAGCGATAACAATTACACCAAGCCACCAGGGCGAAATAATCCACGCGATAACGCCGATGACAATCAATGCTATACCAAGAATATGGCGTGCTATTTTGTTCAGGTTGAATTTTCGTGTAAACAGAATGTGTGCGGCAGGTGGTATTACCGTTATTGCAACTATTACTGAGGCTATTAGTGCGAAGGTCTTTGTGAACGCCAGAGGCTTAAAAAGCTTGCCCTCCGAGCCGGTCATTGTAAAGACCGGCAGGAAACCTACAACTGTTGTTGCAACAGCTGTCAGGACGGCACCGGCTACCTCGCTTGAGGCACGATGGATTACTTCAAGCTTGTTTTCATTTTCGGAGGCTTCTTTGAGGTGTCTTATTATATTCTCACAAATGACTATCCCCATGTCGACGATAGTGCCGATTGCAATTGCGATGCCTGATAAAGCCACGATGTTTGCGTCAACTTTAAATAATTTCATTGCGATAAAACAGCACAGAACAGCTAACGGCAACATAGCACTTATTAATATTGAACTTCTCAGGTGCATGACCAGGACAATTATCACGATAATGGTAACCAGTATTTCTTCTGTTAAAGCGGTTTCCAAGGTGCCGAGTGTTTCGTAGATGAGTCCGGTTCTGTCATAAAATGGGACGATTTTAACCTGTGAAACTGTTCCGTCAGGGAGAATTTTCTTCGGCAATCCAGGTGTGAGTTCCTTAATTTGTTCTTTTACATTTTTTATGGCGCCAAGAGGATTATAGCCATAACGTACAACAACTACACCGCCTACAGCTTCGGCACCGCCTTTATCAAGAACACCTCGCCTCAGGGCTGGCCCGAAAGAGACATTGGCTACATCCTTGATATATACAGGGATGTTATCCGAAACTTTTATCACGGTTTTCTCAATATCGGATAGTTCTTTTATAAAACCCAGGCCTCGAATGACATATTCGACTTTATTAATCTCGATGGTGCGAGCACCGACATCGACATTTGAGCTTTTTACAGCCTGGAAGATTTCATCAAGTCCCACGCCGAAGGCACGCATAGCATCTGGGTCAACATCTATCTGGTACTCTTTTACATGTCCTCCCACTGAAGCAACTTCACTTATGCCTTCTGCACTCATTAAGGCGTAGCGAACGTACCAATCCTGAATGCTTCTTAGTTCATCTAAATCCCAACCGCCGGTAGGATTGTCATCTTTATCTCTACCCTCAAGGGTGTACCAGAAGACCTGCCCCAAAGCTGTAGCGTCAGGCCCTAAAGCAGGTTGCAAGCCCTGCGGTAGAGTTCCAGCAGGTAAGGAATTGAGTTTTTCAAGAATCCTGCTGCGGGACCAGTAAAAATCAACATCTTCGTTGAAAATCACATATATGCTTGAAAAACCCAAAAAGGAGTAGCTGCGAATGTTCTTAACGCCGGGAATACCAAGCAAAGTGGAAGTCAAAGGATATGTTATCTGGTCATCAACATCCTGCGGCGATCTGCCCGGCCACTCGGTGAAAACAATTTGCTGGTTTTCACCTATATCTGGTATCGCATCGACCGGTACCGGTTCCCTTGGCAAAAAATCGAGCTTCCAGTCAAAGGGTGCTACCAATACTCCCCAACCAATTAAAACCAGCAGGACAAGGGAAACTACCAACTTGTTCTCAAGACAAAAACGTATTACTCTATTGAGCATTTAGCTTATTATCTCCGGTTCATTGTCCATTCGGTTATTTGTTGAACTGCGGCAGTTTTGACAGATACTTATCCGGATCTTTCTCGAACTTTTCTTTACAGCCCGCACAGCAAAAATAGACTTTCTTGCCTTTATATTCGATGTAAATTTCTTTGTTAATCGGCCCTTCCATCACGGGACATATTTTTTGTTCGATTGCCTGAGAAACGACCTCTTTTGTCTCAGCTGGTGCAGCGGGTTCTGATTTCTTTTTACAGCCGGTAAATAAAAATACCCCAGCCAGAAAAAAGGTTACCAGTGTGAACGCTATCCCCAATTGTGTTTTACTGATTTTCATCATATTGCCCTTTCAAAAATATGTTTTTAGTTTCTATTTCATGGCTATGGTCGTGGTGGTTCATCGGAGCCTTTTGCCTCTCAGGATTCATCATGCTCGGCTTTGCCTGAATCTGGAGGGCAGAATCGATTTTAAAATTGCCTTTAGTAACAACGATTTCCCCTTCGCTAAGCCCTGCTCTGACCAGATAGTAGTCGCCTGCTCTTGGGCCGAGAACTACCTCTCTGCCTTCAAATGTCGGTTTTTCAGTATTGGGCTTTTGAACATATACAACTGCCCGTTTACCGGTTATCAAGGCGGCAGTAGCTGGAATTACAAGCGGGGCCTGGTCTGATAGTTCAGCTTTCACATAGCCAAGTGACTCTGTTGTTACCAAATCCATCTGGCATATATCGCATTTGCCGGCTTTGTCTTTTACAACAGAAGGGTGCATTGGACAAATCCATTTGCCTGCCATATCAGCAGCCATCACTTTTCCTCCCGAGGCGATCCCTGAACGAACAACGGCTCTGACGAACATTTCAGGCTTTAGCTTTCCTTCGGGGTTGGAAACATTAAAACGTACTTTGATAGTCCTGGTTTTGGGGTTGACGGTCGGCGAAATAAAACTTATCCGGCCTTTAAAAATCTCCCCGCGATACGCTTCTGTAGTAAATTCAACCTCTTGTCCATAGCGAATCCACATCATATCCGATTCATAGGCATCCATTTGAACCCAGAGTTGGGTAAGGTCAGCAATTGTATATATTTTGGTACCTGTCTGAACATATGTTCCTTCGGTAACATGTTTTTTGATTACGATGCCACCTATTGGGGCGTAAATAGTTATATAGTCGGTGGGTTGGCCGGTTTTTTCTATATTTTCAATCTGTTTCTCTGTCAGCCCCAATAATTTTAGTTTTTCACTTGCAGCATCGAGTGTCGCTCGTATAGACCTTTTGATAAGTTCAGAGCTGTCAGGTTTCATATTCTCTGCAGATTTTACCGCCTGTAAGAATTCTGCTTGTGCGCTTATAAGTTCAGGGCTGTAAAGGTAAACCATGTGGTCACCTTTGATAACCTGTGTGCCTGTAAAATCAACATAAAGACGGTCGATCCGTCCGGGAACCCAGGCAGTGATATGTTTTAACCTGGTCTCATCATAATCAACCTTGCCTACCATGCGAATCTGGGCCTCTACGAATTTACGTTCGACAGGTGTGGTTTGGATCTCCATAAGCTTCAAAGCATCTTCGGAGAAAGAGATTTCCCTCTGAGTTGCTTCGCCACTGCTATCTACCGGTACCAGATCCATAAAGCAAATCGGACATTTCCCCGGTTTAGGCTGACGAATCTGGGGGTGCATCGAACATGTCCATATCTGCTCTTTGTCTTGGGCTGCTTGGATATGTTCAGTATTTAGCTGTGATGAAACTCTCCATCCTCTGGTCAGAAACCCGAGAACAAAGGCTATGAGAACGATTATTATTACTTTATGTACCGGTCGGCTTAGCCATGTTTTTATGTTAAGGTTTTTCATATCAAAATCCTTACAATTCAGCCCCAATAAGCATTTCCAACTCAGCTAATTTTTGCTGATTATTAGTAATGGCTCTTTCATAGTCGAGCGTGTATTTAAGCAGCATACGCTGGGCATCTATCAATGAAAGAAAATCTATTGTACCTGCCCTATATGCACTCTCCGATGCCTGAACAAGCTCCTTGGCTTTTGAGACTAAAATATCCCCATACAGATGCATTTTCCTTCGACTGTCTTCAGCATCGTACAGAACCTGTATTGCTTGTGCTATTGTTTTATTTTCGGTATCTATTTTCTGCTGTTGAGTTTTTCTGACATTAGCTTTTGCCTGACGCTGGGCTGCCTTATAAGTGTCTTGCCATAATGGAATATTCATTGAAAACATCAAAACCACCGGGTCCTTGCCGCTGTCCCGAACACCTGGAGAAGAGGCACCATCTGTTTGAATCCAGTCGACGCCCACCCCTATATCAGGATAGAATTTTTTCTTTGCCAGTTCAACTTCGGCTTTTGCCGCCTCCACCTCCCAGCCTAATTCGGCAAGTTCAGGATTATTTGTTGTTAATGACTCAATAATATACTGTCGGTTAAGCTGTACCTGTCTTGTTGGCTCTTTCTTGGGCCAGGCCAATTCCGCATCAGATGGTCGATTAAGCACCGAATTAAGCCTTGCAACTGTCGGCCCTCTAAGCTGTTCCAGACTTTTTAAAATATCCTCAAGCTTGGCCAACTCTACCTGAGCACGGATTATGTCAGGATGAGTTGCCGTAGCGGCTCTATATTTAGTCCGTGCAACCTCTTCAAAATGCTGTAACAGTTCAAGGTTCTCTTTGGCAGTATCGATTGCTGTAGCAAGATATGTGAATTCATAAAAGGCATCCTTTATCTGCCAAAAAAGTTTTAACTTATTCGCTTCATATCTCTGCTTCGCGGCTTTTGCTTTCGCTGTTGCAACATCAGTCCTCGCCTCGATTTTGCCGAACCATGGAAATATCTGCATAATACCAAACTTGTTTCTTTGTGGACCAACGCGCGTTTCCACCTCTTCTATGAAATAACTATAAGTGAATTTTGGGGCGTCCAGAGCTTTTGCTTGCGGCACTTGTTCTAAAGCAGCCTTCCATTCTTCGAACTTTGCTTTAAGCTCGGCATTGTTGAGGGAAGCATAACGGAGATAATCTGGAAGGGCTTGCAAATCATTTGCGTCAGTTGACTCCTGCGAAGCCATGACGGGCGATATTGAGACTAAAAGAACCATCAAAATTAGAACTACAGATTTCTTCATTTTCTTTCCCTCTGAATTTACCTACTACTATACAAACAGCCCGTTTGTCTATTGCCATATTTTATTTACACCGTGTTTAATTTGTCAAATCCAGAGCAATGTCTATATAAAAATTCTATAATGTGTTTACTCACTGCCAAGCACCGCCGCCTTAAATTCATTGAAACCTGTTTTTTCTATCATCGCTCCAAGCCTTTGATGTGGTTTGGCGTTTGATTTGTAAAACTCGATAATTCTGTCAATTATCTCAAGCGCCTGCTCACTTGTAAGGTCTCTGGTCAGTTCCTGTGAAAGCCGGGGCCTGCCTCCGCCATTGCCGCCTACAAGCAATCTCCAGCCATTTTTCATCCCGACAAGACCGATATCCTTTATGCAGGTCTCCGCACACTGATTCGGACAGCCACTGACGCCAATCTTAAACTTGCCGGGCATTGTCACACCATGGTATTTTCCGTCAAGTTTTAATCCGACAGCTAAACTGTCCTGCATGCCGCGTTTGCAGAACGTTGTTCCGGGACAGGCTTTGACACTGCGTACACAAAGCCCGACCGCAAAGCCTGGCGACATCCCAAGCTCAGACCAGATGGCATCCACATCTTTTTGGTCTATACCAACAATGGCAATTCTTGCAGCACTGGTTATCTTCAAGGCCTGGGCTTGATATTTCTCGGCTACATCAGCTAATTTTCGCAGTGTCTCGGGCCGAACAACCCCACACGGAATATGTGGAGCTACAGCATAGGTTTTTTTGTCTCGTTGAATAATTACCCCTTTTTCGCCGTCCTGTAACATTTTTTGACTCCTTTTCCACAATACGGTACTTCAATCTTAAACGGCCGACAATTTTCGCCACTTTCGGCCGTCGGACTCTATCAACCCATCAGCTTCGGGAAAACTCTCGGAACCAGCAGGGTATTGATATGGAGCAGAGTTATCTTCCTGCCACGCCTGCAATATCGGCGTCAACAGTCGCCACGTCGCCTCCACGTCATCGGTACGTGTAAAGAGCGTCTGGTCGCCGAGCATACAATCCAGAAGCAATCTCTCGTACGCCTCAGGTATATCAACACCAAAAATATCCCTGTAACTAAAATTCATATTCAGTGTGCTCATACAAATTTTCGAACCAGGCCTTTTAGCCTGGAAGCTGAGTGTAATTGCCTCTTGTGGCTGAATCTGCAACACAAGAACATTAGGCGGCATATCAGAAAGACCCGATGAGGCAAACATCGAATGCGGGACCTTTTTGAAAGTAATAGCAATCTCGGTATCCTTGCAGGCAAGTCTTTTGCCGGTCCGCAGATAAAAAGGCACATCTTTCCATCGCCAGTTATCTATAAACAATTTTGCGGCGACAAAAGTTTCGGTTTTTGAATCGCTGCTTACCTCAGGCTCGCCGCAATACCCGACAACCTCTCCACCGTCAATCACGCCAGAAGCATACTGACCCCTGGTAATGCTTTCTGC
>SMTZ1_10007341_pt1 | contig 11025 bp, 9 predicted proteins | sample DeeMarSWOR136_30_FD_25667 | JGI IMG/M metagenome (IMG submission 25667)
CTCTATCCCGAGGTCCAGAAGAATGGGGAGGATAAGAATCCTAGAGGGGATGACCTCTCATGTTGTGCCGGCGTGAATGCCTTTTCCATCTCTCCCTATGGGGACGTATACCCTTGCATGGGATTCAAGGAGAGTGCCGGAAACCTGACCAAGAAGTCCCTATCCGAAATTCAACATTCCCCCATTTTCACGAAAATCAGATCCATCACCCTATCCGACCTTCCGGACTGCAAGGAATGCGAATTGATTCAGTACTGCAACCGATGCCCGGCCCTTGCGCGAATGGAAACCGGGGATCTCTTGGGGCCCTCCAAGGCAGATTGTCTTCTGGCCAGCGTCATCAAAAACATCATCGATGATAAACGAAAACAGACCGTAAAAGAGAATCAGGTCCGTCGACCCATATAAACCACCAAAAGGAAAAAGATGAAAAAGGGGAAAAGGAAGAAGAAATACGAGAAACCGAAAATTACGTACCGAAGGGAGATCGAAACCTTAGCCACCGTTTGTGATTCGGCCTGGAATGGTATATATACATGTAGAACGACTTCTCCATGTGTCATGCTCCAAGAATGACGGCTTCGTAAAAAAATCATCTGCCATTCGACAGGCTCATGGTCCCGAGCAGAGCCGAAGGACTACGTTCCGCTTCATTCGTCGTCACTGCGCGTACTTCTCTCCTTCGAAGCAGAGCATCACGGGTTTAGCCGTGGGTGAATGCTCTTTGCTCAGGATGTCGCCTGTGTGGGCGTAACAATCAATACAATAGGCTTGGCTGTGGGGCTCCATGTACGCCTCATTCCTGAGTATTTGCGCGCCTTGCATCTGGATCTTCTTTCTGTGCCGTCTGATTGAGATTTTTTACGAAATCATCAAGATTAATATGTCGTAAAACGCTATGGACGATTTTCGATATCAAAAGGTAATTCACCACTTGGTCCAGAACCAGCTCGGTCATGGGAAAAAGATCACGTTCAAGGTCTTGGGAGACAGCATGCACCCCTTGATGAGGAAAGGGGATCCCATTCACGTTGAAGAATGCGACCCAAGGGAGTTATCCATCGGGGACATCATCACCTTCAATAAAAACGACATATATGTAACCCACAGGGTGTTGTGGATAATAAAAAGTGTCAGCAGTATGGGGTTGATTACAAAGGGAGATAACGGGATCACTATAGATCCACTGGTTTTGCCCAACCAAATAGTTGGAAAAGCCGTGGCCATACAAAGAGCGAACCGAACCCTCGATCTCAAGAGTTCCTGTTGGCGTTTCATTAACCTTTTCTTGGGCACGATCTTCTTGATGGAAACGATTTTCATCCTTTCTTATCGGTTTGCAGCAGGCACGTTCATCCCTCTAGGGACACTCGTCCACACCACCTCAAAACCATTCCACCTTTATCGCCGTCTCAGGAAAAGAGGCCTCAATTTCGCTGCGCGGATCACGATGTAAAGGAATCCCGCCACATAACTGCAGCACTGCAACACCGCAGAACTGCAACACCAGTGGTTGAGCCCGAAGGGCGAGATCCCGTTATCAGTACTGCGTTAGGCTTCCGTCCATTTTGGCCTTCCCCAAGGCCTTCTGGAAGAGCAGGAGACTGAGGGGGAGCATTATCCCCGTAAATAGCATCAGCGCGAGGATATAGGGGAGAAGGGCTTTTGTGGAATATCCCTGCAAAAGGGCTAACCTCATTCCTTTCAATGAGTGCGTAATGGGCAAAAGGTAGGAACATTTTTGCAGCCAGCCGGGGAAGACCTCGATGGGATAGACAACCCCGCCCAAAAAACCCGAAAGGCTTGAGAAGACCCAGCTCAACGGGTCTCCCTTCTTGAAGGCCATGATAAAACTGGCCGAGATGATTCCAAAGCTGCCCAAAGAGGTAATACTGAGCAGCAGGATCAATGCCGCCGCCGGGATGTTTGCCCCTCCCATATCCACCCCAAAGACCACCACGCCCAATATGAGGTAGACGATCACCCTGAGGGTTGTCCAAATAAAACTCGAGAGTGATGAAGAGAAGAGGATAGTTGGGACCCCCGTCTGCGTTACCATCAAGGCCTCTAAGGTACCCATCTCCTGTGCGCTGCTGATGGTTCCGCTGATGCTATGCTGGGCAACACCGATGTACCCGGAGAAAGCGATTCCGATTAAAACGAAGGAAAAATAGTCCCCCCCATAGGGTTGGAGAGAGGAGACCACCACTTCGCCGAACAACCTCGAGAGAAAGAAAAAGGTAAGGATGGAGATAAAAATCCCAGCGAACTGCATCAAAAAGGAGAGTCTATAGCTGGCCGCATCTCCGAAATCTCTCATAACGAAGGCCAGCGGTTTCCTCAGATGATAGAACATACCATATGGTGACATAACTATTTACGGATTATGAGAGAATACAAGCAAATCCGAAATCCTAATTTCTAAACCCTAAACAAATACAAAGCACCAATGATCAAATGACCAAAACGTTTAGGTTTTGAGCATTTGGTTTTAGATATTGTTTAGTATTTAGTGCTTCGAATTTCGAATTTATGCCTTGTTTGGGTCACGTGCACCTATGTAAGGCGCTCTCTGTAGACTCCGGTTCCTCTCCAAGCTCCTCCTCTGAATCCCGGCTTGAAGTCACTCTGGAAAAGATCTCCTCCAGTGTTCTTTCCTTGGCGGAACACCCGATGACCTTACCCCCATGGGTTACGATGACCTCGATGACCCGAGATACCGTCCATCGGTTATCTGTGGCCACCTCGATGGTAATCACCCCTTCCGGTAGAGCTTCTCGTACCACAAAGGGGAAAACATCCTTCAATTCCTCCATAAGGCTTTCCAAAGGTCTCTCCACTTCGATGAGATACCGCTTCTTCCCCTCCAAGAGAGCCTTCATCTCATCCAAAGTCCCACATGCCTTGATTTTCCCCCTATCGATGATGGCTATTCTGTCGCATAAGTCCTCGGCTTCACCTAAATTGTGGGTAGAAAGGAAAACGGTCTTCCCCTTCCCCTCCACAATATTCTTCCTGATAAATTCCCTCAGGCTTTTGGCGATCACGGGGTCCAAGCTTCTCGTGGGCTCATCCATAAACAGAACTTCGGGATCGGATAACATCCCCCTGGCAATGGCAAGTTTCTGTTTCATCCCCGTTGAGTAATCCTTCACCCTCTTGTCCCCATTGGTCTCCAAACCGACCAGTCTAAGCACCTCCCCTATCCGCCGGTTCGTTCGGTCTGGGGCGAGATTGTTCAATATGGCGAAAAATTCCAGATTCCTCCTCCCCGTCAACCTCCAATAGAAACTCCTTTCATCATTCACCACATAACCAATGGATCGCCTCACCTCCTTTTCCTCCTTCACGATGTCATAGCCGTTAACCAGGGCCGTCCCTTCGTTGGGCAAGAGCAGTGTGCACAAGGTTTTGATGAGGGTCGTCTTTCCCGCCCCGTTAGGTCCCAAAAGGCCAAATACCTCTCCCTTCCGAACCCGAATATTAACGTCTTCCAGGGCTGTGATCTCTCGCTTTTGGAGTGGGTGTATGATGATCTCGTGGTAGCGTTTGATTTGGGGAAATCTCTTGGTCAGATTAAATGTTTCTATGATGGTGGACATTTCAAAAAAAGCTCTCGGGCACGATAATAGTATCCTGGGGTAAAACCGGATCGTCCAACTTCACGCGAACCTGAATCGTCTCCTCTCCCTTCTTCCTTCTGATCTTAATCCTCCTCTTGGAGGCCTTCTCAGTAAAGCCTCCGGCCAAGATAACGGCCTTTAAAACCGTGGTTTCCCGCCTTAACTTATAACTACCCGGACTCTTCACCTCCCCGAAGATGAAGTAATATGCCGCCTTGGGAACGAAAATGGTATCCCCACCCTCAATCCTGATATTGTCTTCCGGCCTTCCCCCCAAGAGCCCCTCCACGTCTACACGAATAATATCCTCCTTCTTCGCCTCATCCGGGGTAATTGGCTTGTCGGGAACCTTTTTCGAAGGACGGACGACCTCGATGATCCACCCCGCACCATCCGTCACTCCTCCCGCCCTCGAGATGATCTCAATCAGGGAAGTCTCCTTATCCAGGGAGTAGGTTCCCGGAGACCTCACCTGTCCTAACATATATACCTTCCTGCTCTTAAACCCCTTAACGCGAACGGTAACGTAGGGATTGATGACATACCCATCGGAAAGCAAACGCACCAGCTTCACCTCCAGATCTTTGACGTTCAGTCCCGCCGCCTCCACTTCTCCGATAAGGGGAAAGGAAAATATCCCCTTCTCAGAAACCACCACTTCTTTCGCCAAATCCTCGTGTCCCCACACGTTAATGAAGAGTACATCTCCCGCCCCAATGGTGTATTCCCCGATATCGGGGTTTTTGGGTACCTCCCCCCTTGCGGTAACCCATTTTTTCGGGGTTTTCCCCCGGTTTTGACCTTTTCCCCCTGGCTCATTGATGATAACCCGTGGGGAATTCCCCGGCCCAATGGTCACGGTATATGCATTCCCCCCTGGGAAGGCCTTATCCGATAAGGGATACCACTTTTCCCAGTCAATCTTCCATTTAGCACCTTCCCGCTTAAAACTGAGCATCCCCACCCCTACATCTTTAAATAGCCCTGACTTGGCCCTTCGCAAGAAGGTAGTGGTGATAATTCCATCGTCTCGTTTAAAAATCCTCATATCCTCTATGGCAATATCAACCCGCTCCGAATGGACTTTCTTCCCCTTTAAACCCTCGGCCTCTTGGGACGGGTTCCCATAACGTGAAAGGTAGTGGTCTAACCCTCCCCGTTCAACCTCCTTCTTCCACCTCTCAATCAATTCCATTACGATATCGAGATCCCCCCTTGGGGCTCCCATCACCTGGATCCCCCTGGGAGGAGAAAGGGGCGAAAAAAGGAAAATGCCCATTGTAAGCGTTATGAGGATAAACTTTCCTCGCATGGAATACCCCCATGCTTAAGGGTCTATTGCACACAGAATATTCGAATTTGTTTAGGGTCTATAAACGAGAATTTAGAACGTGCCTGTATCCTTTCCTAGATAAGCAAAAATTAATGTCGTCACATATAGTTCGTTTATAATGGTTAATGGTCTCGTAAAAAGTCATAATTCAGACGGCACAGTAAAAAGCTCCAGATGCAAGGCGCGCGAATCTTTAGGAATGAGGTGTACTTACCAGTACGCCGCAGTGACTAAAGATGAAGCGCAACGCCGCAGATGGACTTTTTACGAAGCCGTCATAGTTAATCCCTCCCTACATGCTTAGCCCCACGAAAAGGCTTACGAGATTCTCGCCGTAGTCCTCGGCATCGAAATTGGAATTGAGGTCCGTGTAACGATATTTTATCCCTAATTTTATCCACCTTTGCATTTGATAGTCAACGCCCACCAATCCCCTCCAGACGTAATCCTTCCTTTTCCTCCCAACACCTTGGTCATCGTGCAGATAACGATCGTATATAAAATCCCCCCCGATGCTTGACGTGAATTTCCTGTAGGTATGTCGCAATTTGGCCGTAACCTGATTCGAGCGATATGAGGAACTATATTGAATATTATTATCTGCTTCAGAGGTATCAAAAATGTCATGAACCCATGTTATGGAAAGGACGATATGGTTCGTTAATTCGTGAGAGATGTCGGCCGATGCGTATATCACGTCATCCTCACGATCAACGCGGTAATACCGTTTATTTAGGTACCCTGCCCTTACGGTCCCTCTGGTCTTCGCGGTAATGTCCCACGTGATTCCGGTATTGATTCGGTTGGAGTAATTATTCTCAACCCCAGCCCTACTATCTTTTTGGTAATCGGTGATCGAATAGACATATTCTGCGAGCATGGAGGTTCCTCTCAGAATACGAAAACGCAAAACCCCCCCGACGGTGTTCGTATCGAAATTATCGATTTCATCCCTACTGCGATCGTAATCCTTGAGCGCATGACTATACTGTAGGCCAAGTCCAAATCGATCGAAGAAGGTGGAGGAGACTTCAATCCGAGCTAGATTGGAAAGGTACTGGGATGACTTATCTCCTTTGAAATCGGGCAAATCGGCCCCATACGTAATTTTGTCACCGAGCTTTAACCCAAACCCCATGGGCAGATTCAAATCGAGGCCCGCGTCAAGGGATTGGACCACATAGTCGGCCCCGCTGTAACTGCTAAACTCGGAGATATCGGCATCATAGTCCAGATAAAAATTATGGCCACCGATGGGTTTTGCCCTCACCTTCACGCCCGGCAGGATGGAATAGTAGAAGTCCGACTTCTTATTCCTCTTCGTGAGAAAGACATTATCCGTGTATGTACCAGAGGCGGTTACAAATGGTGTAATTTGCAACGGACCGAGCCGAAGGTTACCACCGTATATCTCGCACGGAAAACCGAGAAACACCAACGCTATCAAGCCGATAGAAACAAGTCTCAAACCTCCATTCCCCCATTTTGCCCCGTTATCCTCTCCCCTATTCAACTACTGTGGTAAACTATAGGGGACTACTGGCTACGTCTTCTCCTACGTCTTCTCCACCCCCCCCATGGTAGCCCGATAGTGGTGTTATCGTCTCCACAACGGTACCTAGTCCCACGACCTCCACGTCCATCTTGAGCCAAAGACATAAATCATTTACCGATGCAACCACGAGGGTTGGTTCCGTTGAGATGAGGCCCTTTTTATAGGCCTCTCGAACCGAACACCGAATCTCTTCCATCTGCCTTTTGGTGATCGGGGTAAAGGGCTCATGAAGTCTCCATCCTCTTCTTGGAGAAATGTTCAGTGCGGCCAATGCCAAGAAGGATTGATCGTAATTCAAAGCCTCTCCTATTCCCAAAACCTTACACAGGTAAATGGCGAAATCACCCTGGGAGATTTCACAATCCCCACACTCGCTCACCATGGGCCCCTCACATTGAGGGGCCTCAACCAGGTGAACCCTTTCCCCTTTACAATATTGCCTCAGGCCTTCCGTCAACTCGGGATAATCCCCCGCCACGAGACCGATAGAGATGGCCTTCTGCGCCTTGGAAAGTATCTCCTCCAATTCACCAGCCCCGATGGGAAACGAGGGATCCCCCTGGTTCCATCCAGCCCTGGGGGAGATGCCAACTCCATTTAAAGCCGTAACCGCCTGACTATAACTCAAATCCGACCCGAGGCGCAACCCACGGCATAGGAAAAAGGCCAAATTTCGATGGGACATGGGAACCCCTTCACATTCGGCCAATGTAGCCGCCCTCAGGAGGCGTACCACTCGTTTTTCCTTTCCATCGGGTTTTTTTATCACTTCTTTCCCTACCGGAGGCCTTTGTACCGAGGGCTTCCGCTCTCCGTGGATAGGCTCCTTTTTCAGGGCCATGAGCTCCCGAATATAGCCCTCCAGTTCCCGACTTTTCTCCTCCCATCGGCGTTTCCAATCCCCAATCTTCCCTTCCTTCTCCAGAAGCTGCTTTTCCAGTCTCCGAATCGTCGCCTCAAGCTCTTTGAGACGAGCCTCTCGGCCATCTCCCTTGGAGGTTTGGGGAATCGAGATTTCTCCAGGGGCTGGCTCTGAAACCCCTCCTTCACCGGAGGGCCCGACCACGGCAGTATCGGTGTCTTCTCGTGGGGTTGTAAGGGGAAACGGTGTCAACTGCTCTTCCCCCTCACCCTGAGCGGGTTGTAAGGGCTTGCTCACCTGCCTCCTCACCAACAATCCTTCCCTCTGTACCCGGTCTTTTCGGCCGAAGAATCCTGAATTTACATAGTATAATGCGGGTACCAATAAGAGAACGAAGATTAAAGCTAAAAAAAGCCTCTTTTTCCATTTTCCCATTAGGCCTTCTCCTTAAAGTAAATAGGGAAAATTGTCAAGTATTCTTTATATGAGCAAGAATTATACCAATGTGAATGGAATGCAATACTTCACTAGGAATTTTCTGCAACTTCCATGCCATGGACAACCCCAGCTCCAAGGGATGTCCTTCAAAAATCACTTGTAAAATGGGGGAAGGTGCTTTAAAATACACTGTAAAAGGACGCTGATATGGATCAAGAAAAGGATCAATACCAGATTCCGGAAGTCCTGCCTATGCTTCCCGTAAGGGACATTATCATTTTCCCCTATATGATTCTTCCCCTTTTCGTCAGCAGGGAGAGATCCATCAATGCTATTGAAGAGGCCCTTTCCAGAGATCGGCTCATTTTCCTCGTTGCCCAAAGGGATATGACCCAAGAAGATCCAGCCCCGGAGAGAATTTATCATGTGGGAACCATCGCCATAATTATGAGGATGTTGAAACTCGCCGACGGACGCCTAAAGATCTTGGTTCAGGGATTATCCAAAGGGATGATTTCCGAATATATTCAATTAAAACCGACCTTCTTGGTAAAGGTTCATCAGGTCCAAGAACCCGAGGTTGGTGAGACTACACCGGAAATCGAGGCATTGATGCGGGGCGTAAAGGAACAATTGGAAAAACTCATCTCCTTCGGGAAAATCCTCTCGCCTGACCTCGTATTGATCCTCGATAGCATCGATGAGCCCGGCAGACTGGCAGACTTGGTATCCTCCAATGTGGGGCTGAATGTGGAAAGAGCCCAAGAGATCTTGGAAATCCTCGATCCTGTCGAACGCCTGAAGAAGCTCAACGATGCCCTGAGCAAGGAGATCGAGGTTTTAGCCATGCAGGCCAAAATCCAGTCCCAAGCGAAGGAGGGAATATCCAAAACGCAAAGGCAATATTTTCTCAGGGAACAGATGAGGGCCATCAAAGATGAATTGGGCGAAGGCGATGAAAGGGCAGAAGAGACCAAGGAGATAAGGGAAAAGATAAATAAGGCCAAAATGCCTGAGGAGGTGAAAAGGGAAACAAATAAACAACTGCAACGGTTGGAACAGATGCACCCGGAAGCGGCCGAAGCCTCCATGGTTAGAACCTATATCGATTGGCTCGTTGAAACTCCGTGGAGCAATTCCACAGTCGATAACTTGGACATCAAAAAGGCCAAGGAAGTGTTAGATGAAGATCATTACGACCTGGAAAAAGTTAAGGAAAGGATATTGGAATTTTTGGGTGTTCACAAACTGAAAAAACAGATGAAAGGCCCCATTCTCTGCTTTGTGGGACCCCCTGGAGTGGGAAAAACATCCCTGGGAAAATCCATAGCCGGCGCCTTGGGAAGAAGGTTCGTCAGGATCTCATTAGGGGGAATTCGGGATGAGGCTGAAATACGAGGTCATCGGAGGACTTATGTGGGGGCGCTTCCGGGAAGAATTATCCAAAGTATAAAACAAGCGGGTTCCAATAACCCGGTCTTCATGATGGATGAAGTGGATAAGATCGGAAAGGATTTTCGCGGTGATCCATCGGCCGCCCTTCTGGAGGTGTTGGATCCGGAACAGAATAACGCCTTCAGCGACCACTACCTCAATCTCCCCTTCGATCTATCCAAGGTCATGTTCATTACCACGGCCAACCTGACTGACCCCATTCCATCTGCCTTGAAGGATCGTATGGAGGTTATCGACCTGCCTGGATATACGGAAGAGGAAAAATTACGCATCGCTATAAAGTACCTTCTACCACGACAACTGGAGGAAAATGGCATCGACGGCAGGGTACTGGAGATTACCGATAAAGCCATCCTCCACATCATCACTCAATATACGCGGGAAGCAGGCCTGCGGAACTTGGAACGAGAACTCTCCTCAATCTGCCGAAAGGTCGCCCGGAGAATTGCAGAGGGGAAAGACGGAATCACCAGGGTAACCGGGGGAAACCTTCATAAGTTTTTGGGTCGCCAAAAATATATAGCAGAAGCCGAGCGGGAGGAGAACGAGGTTGGGGTCAGCACGGGCCTGGCATGGACGCAAGCTGGGGGTGAAATGCTTTGCGTCGAAACCTCGGCGGTTAAGGGAAAGGGATCATTAGTCCTCACAGGCCACCTGGGAGATATAATGAAGGAGTCTGCCCAGGCGGCTTTAACCTATGCCCGGTCAAAGGCGAGGAAGTTGGGCATCGAGGCAAACCTCTTTGCCGAAAGGGAAATTCATATCCATGTCCCCGCTGGGGCAATCCCCAAAGACGGTCCCTCGGCTGGAGTGACCATGGCTATTTCCATCATCTCCGCCTTGACAAATATCCCCGCAAAGAAGGATGTAGCGATGACAGGGGAAATTACGCTGCGGGGAAGGATTTTACCCGTTGGTGGCATTAAGGAAAAGACCTTGGCAGCATTGAGGGGAAAGATAAGCACGCTTATTATCCCTCACCAGAATAAGAAGGATCTAGATGAGATCCCTCTATATGCCAGGAAAAAGATGAACTTCATTCTCGCCAAACACATGGATGATATCTTACCCATCGCACTGGATGAGAAGAAATTGGGGACATTGGGGAAAGTTCGACGCACCAAGGGGGTCAAAAAGTAAGAAACCCGTGGAACTAAAAGAAATCGGCGAATTCGGCCTGATCAGCTGGATCCGGGGGAAAATGGACCTGAGGGATGCCAACATTGCCTCAGGGATTGGTGATGATGCCGCCGTAATGACCTCCCCCAAGAGGTGCGTTTCCCTTGTTACCACCGATATTCTCATAGAAGACACCCACTTTAGATTAGATTACACAGATCCCCTTCGCCTGGGCAAGAAGGCCCTTTCCGTCAACCTCAGCGACATAGCCGCCATGGGGGGAACCCCCCAGTACTTCTTATTGTCCATGGGACTTCCCCTCCATCTTCCATTCTGTTGGATTGAGGAGTTTTTCCACGGGATTCAGCAGGTGGCGGAGGAGTACAATCTTTCATTGATTGGAGGAGACACATCTCTGGCGCGAAAGTTAACCATCAATGTCACGCTCATTGGCCGGGGAAAGGCGGGGGAGGTTATTTACCGCAAAGGGGCCCAGGCCGGTGATCAGATCATGGTGACCGGTACCCTGGGAAATGCGGCCTTGGGGTTACGGATTCTGAAGTCTCATAAGGGCGATTCCAGCATATCCCGTGCCGGGGATAGCGATCTGGCCGAACTCATCGAAAAGCACCTCTCCCCT
>SMTZ1_10007342_pt1 | contig 11025 bp, 10 predicted proteins | sample DeeMarSWOR136_30_FD_25667 | JGI IMG/M metagenome (IMG submission 25667)
AGAAAATAAGCAAAATTCTGAAATTTTAGAAATATTTTATCAGAACACTTTAATAGGTTATGGGATTCCTAAACCGAATTCTAAAAAATTTATATATATCTCTGTTGGAAATAACATTTCGCTCCAATCCGCATTAGATATATTTCTTAAATTAGATTTTAAGATTTTTAGCAATTTAAGTAATGAATTGAATAATTATATTAAAAATAAATAAGATTGGTCTCTTCTTAAAATAAATTTATTACCATAAAAATTAGCTAAAATTAGATTTCCATCTCATTCCTCGGCATAGATTGAAGTTTCTTAGAGATTTTTACCATTTCATTGAAAATTTTGATATTTTCTTCAGGATCTTTAGTGATTATTAATTTCTCATTTAAATCTTTAAGTTTAATGGTAAGATTAATAAATTCTTCAGGAGGTTCCAATTGAAAATGGTATTTTTTTTCACCACTTTCAGTTGTTTCTATGAACACCCACTGACCTGAATTATCATCCCAATTCCATCTATTTGGTGTTAATTCTCTGGTCATAATCTTACTACTTTGAAACTTAGAGAAAATATTATTTATAAAAAAATAATATTACTTTAAACTCTATCTGAAATTATTTATTCTTTTTTTTTAAAAATTATTAATGCATTACTATTAAAAATGAGTTTTAATAATATGTGAGTTGATTAATTAATTTGGCTAAATAAAATTACGAATTAATCATTCATCTTCTTTACGCATATTTTGCATTTTCTTAGAAATCTCAATTAATTTTAAAAAAAGTCTTTTATTTTCCTCGGGATCTTTTGTATCCATTAATTTATCATTAATTTTTTTAATTTGCATAGTCAGTTCTATAAATTCTCTTGGTGGTTCAAGCTGATAGGTATATTTTCTTTTGCCACTTTCTTTTGTGACATAAACCCACATTTGCGCACGTTCCGACCAGTTCCATCTGTCTAGCGTATATTTTCTCAAATTTCCTTTTCTCAGACTTTAGGTTTAAAAATTTTTAAGTCAAATTATTTTTCTTTAAAAAGAAATATATTATTCTTATATAGTAATAATTGCAACATTTATTATTTATTTTCATGTATTATCAATGATTATATTACCAGAATTTAAATGAACTAATATGATAAAATAATGTTTTTTTTAAAGTATTGTTAAGTTGCACCAAAGATTATTACGTTAATTTATTCAACAACTTACCAGCAGCTTCTCTTACGTCTGAATCTTTATCCTTTTGAAGTTGTTTTAAAGATGTTGTAAAATGAATTTTGATATCACTAGTCTCGAATGTATAAAGAGATTTTATTATATATAATTTAATTAGCCAATCATTATCATGAATTATTTTTTTTAAGGCCTCATATACTCTTATATCTTTTAATCCAGACAAGATATGGATAATACTTCTTTTAATATCATCGTTTTTAGTATTAATTAAATCTTTGATTAATGATTGGATGATCATTTCTTTTTTATGATTTTCTAACATAGTGAATAATCTCATAAAAAGATTAGATTGATAATATTTAGGGAAACAATAGTCCTCATCTAAATTATAATTCATTAATTGTGTTTGATTTTGAATTAATTCGGAAATTACGTTATTAAGGTTTATGTTATCTTCTTTTAATTTTTCAATACTCATTTTATTTTTATTTAATTTGTCAATTGATTTTTTCAATTCAATATTTTCTTTTTCAAGACTATCTAATGATTCTGCGGAAATCTTAACATATAAATCTCCGATATCAACTTCATGCTGATGAGAATCTATTATGGATTGAGTTTTTGCTAATTCTTCTTTCAATTCATCATTCTGTTGTCTTAAACTCTCTAATTTTTCATTTAAAACATTAAACTCAACATTTTTTTCGCTAATTTCTTTTTCTAAATTATATATTTCATTTAGATTTATATTAATTTCATTTAATAAGTTATCGTGTGTAATTTTTGCCGTTTCTAATTCTCTATTTGAATTCTCTTTCTCTTCTTCCAATAATATAATTTTTTCTTTTAAATCATTAATTTCTTTAGCAGAATCTAGATTAGTATTAGGTGATGGAAGAGAATAATTATAAAGATAACCAGAATCAAAATTCTCAAGTTGTTCTTTCAAATTTTTATTTTCAGCAAGATATTCTTCATTTTTTTTTGTTAATTCTTCAATTAGATTTTTTGCACTCGATTCATTTAATCGATATACTTCATTTTCTTCTGTTAATTGAATGATTATTTTTTGAAAGTTGATTATTTCATCATTTTTTTCAAAATTTTCAGAGACTTCTAAGTTCTTCTTTAATTCTTCTAATTTATTTTCTAAAATTTCAATATCTTTATCTTTCTTGTTTAATTCTTGTCTTTGGGAAACAGCGACCTCTTTTAACAATCTAACATCTTCAGGAATATCAAAACCTTTAGAAAGTTTTTCTTTTTGCTCTTCTATTAATAATTGTTGCTCTTTTATTGTAAATTTCAATCTTTCGTTCTCTTCTTTAAGCTCCCTAACATTTATTTCAAATTCTGTATGAGCTTGAGTCTTCTCTTCCAATGCATCTATAAGATCTTTTAAGTTTTTAGACATTTCAGATTGAAGTAACTTAATTAGATTATTAATGATTCTTAAAAAAAAATAAACGTTACATTATACCTTACTACGTAGGATATAAAGAAACGAGTTTATAAATTTATTCAGAAAAAATAAGTAAAAATTCAGAGATTAAATTTCATTTATGAGTTTTAAAGAACTTTAATCTCTAAAATTTGATCTCCTTGCTTAATTGAATCCACTACCTCTTGATCTTTCGCACTAACAACTTCTCCAAAAATGGTATGTGCATTATTAAGATGTGGTGTAGGAACATGTGTTATAAAAAATTGAGAGCCATTAGTATTTGGACCGGCATTGGCCATTGCTAAAAGACCAGGTTTATTAAATGTTCTTCCACTCTGAAACTCGTCTGAAAAAGGATAACTTATTTGTTGACCTTTATAGGGAAAAGAAGAGATTCCTTTATTTTTTGGTCCCCCATATCCTTTTCCTAGGGGACATCCCCCTTGAATCATAAAGTCAGCAATAACTCTATGAAAAATCAGCCCACTGTAAAAACCAAGATTCGCTAAATGTAAAAAGCTTGCGACAGTCATAGGTGCATCAGAATCAAATAAATTGAGATTGATTTCTCCTTTATTAGTAACCATTATTATTTTAGTCATAAAATAGGAAAAGATTCTTTCATTAAAATTCTTTTTTAAATAACATTATAGGTCATAAATTTAATGTTTATATCCTATGATAACTTTAAAAATAAATGTAATAATTGCCTAATATAATTAAATAAAATTTTGATCGACAGATAAGTTCTGACATGAGAGAAAATCACGATATCTCTTTCTTTTTCAACCCCAAAAGTATATGTGTAATTGGAGCCAGTGATAAGACGGGTAAAGTTGGGAATATAGTTATGAAAAATCTTATTCAATCAAGTTATTCAGGGAAGATATATCCTGTTAATCCAAATGAAGATGAAATTGAGGGAATTAAGGTTTATAAAAATATTTCAGATATCCCTGATGAAGTTGAAATTGCTATATTTACGATTAAAACTTTATTTGTACCTGATGTTGCCGAAGAATGCGGAAAAAAAGGTGTAAAAGGACTTATCGTGATTACCGCAGGTTTTAAAGAAGTTGGGGGGAATGGTGTAATTCGTGAAGAGCGCTTAATAGAAATCGCAAAAAAATATAAAATGAGAATTCTGGGTCCAAATTGTCTGGGATTTATTGGCATTAATTATAATGGGTCATTCGCCGCATATTCTCCGAAAAAGGGGAATATTGCGATGATATCCCAATCTGGAGCGATGCTTACAGGCATGATGGACTATTCAACGGAACAACCTTTTGGATTTTCCTGCAATATTAGTTTAGGGAATAAAGCTGATCTAGGGGCCGTTGACTTTATTGAATATCTTGGTAATGATGATCAAACTAAAGTTATTTTGTGTTATTTGGAAAGTATTAAAGATGGAGATAGGTTTTTAGAAGTAGTCTCAAAAGCAACGAGAAAAAAACCAATAGTAATCTTAAAATCAGGAGTTAGTGCTGCTGGAGCAAGAGCAGCTTCAAGTCATACTGGGGCCTTAGCAGGGTCAGATATTGCTTATGATTTAGCTTTTGAAAAATCTGGAGTTATCCGAGCAAACACTATTGAGGAACTGTTTGATTATGGTGAAACTTTTATATATCAACCAATCCCTAAAGAAAATTCCTTTGCTATTGTTACCAATGCTGGTGGGCCAGGAATTGTTGCTACAGATGCCTTTGAAAAGGAAAAATTAAAATTAGCTCAATTTTCAGAACCAATGCTACATAAGTTAAGAGAAAATTTACCATCAGAAGCCGCCATTTTCAATCCTGTTGATATTGTAGGAGATGCCGGTCCAGAAAGATATGCTTTTACTTTAAAGACCATATTTGGCTTAAATCATGAATATAAAGGTGTAGAATTAACTAATGATATTACTACCCATGGTGTTTTAGTAATTTTAACACCTCAAGCTCAAACATACCCAACTCAGGTTGCTAAGCTTATATATGATATAAAATCAAAATATTTAAAGGATAGAGTAGTTGTATGTTCATTTATTGGAGAAAAATCGATTGCAGAGGGTAGAACATTTCTTAAAAATAATCAAATTCCTTGCTATCATTTTCCCGATCAAGCCGCTCAATCACTAAAAACTTTAATAAAATATAGTGAATATTTAAGAAAAGAACCTATAGAAAAACGAGAAATTCCTACTTTTGAAGTTAATAAGAAAAGAGTTCAAAAGATATTTGAAAATGCTAGAAATGATAGTCGTACAGTACTTCTCAGTTATGAAACAAGTGAAGTTTTTAGTTGTTATGGGATAAAATCTCCCATTTCAAGACTAGCTAGAACTCCAAATGAAGCTAAGGAATTACAGAGAGAACTATCAAAAAAAACAGGAAAAACAGTCATGAAAATAGTTAGTCCACAAATAATACATAAAACAGATGTTGGAGGAATTCTTTTAAACATCGAAACAGAACAGGGAGCATTCGAGGCATATATACAGATCATTGATAATGCAAAGAGATTCGGCCCTGAAATAGCGAAGATATATGGAGTTGAAGTCCAAGAAATGATTGACTTTAAAAAAGAAGAAAAAGTAAATGAATTAATTATTGGTATGTCAAAAGATCCTCAATTTGGTCCAATGTTGATGGTTGGAAGTGGTGGAATATATGCTAATTTTTTAAAGGATGTTTCTTTTGCTTTATCTTATAAATTTACAGAAGGAGATGCTAAAAAAATGCTTCAAGCGACGAAAATTTATAATCTTCTAGAAGGGGTAAGAGGAGAAAGTAGATCCGACATTGAAGCTATAATAGAAGTATTATTAAGACTTTCCCAATTAGTTAATGATTTTCCAGATATTGTTGAATTAGACATTAACCCATTATTATCTTTCGTGAAAGGATATAGTGCGGTAGATATAAAAATTACTATTTCACGTTAAAAATTTAATCAAAAAATAATAAAAAAATTGTAAAACAAAATAAAAAGAGTGTAAATGAAAAGGGATTAAAATGGTTAGGACTATTTATTTATGTTCTCTCCGAGAACGTGTTGGTAAAAGTCTTCTTTCAATAGGTATTATGCAAAAGTTGAAAAAGATAGGAAAAAAAGCAGCATATTTCAAACCAATCGGAATTCCTAAATCGGCTTTTTCAAGCAAAGCTGATCCAGATGTTGGGTTTATTCAAAATACAATCTTTAAAACGGATCTTCCATATGATATAATCTCCCCCGTTTCTATTCCTGACTGTTATTATGTTGATTTAATAGATGCTTCAAGAAAAGGAGAGAATCTTAAAAAAATCAAAGATGCGTATGAAGAACTAAAAAAAGAGAATCTTGATTATATAATAATTGAAGGCGCTCCTAGTATTAAGAAATATATTCGAGTAGGATTGGATGATTTAAGTGTTGCTGATGCAATCGGTCTCAATGAGTTAGTATTTATTCAAACTGAATCATCCGATAAGTGTATTGATGATTTATTTTTTACGAAAAAATATTTCGAATATAGAGCCATGAAATTCAAAGGGGTAATCTTTAATAATATTGATTATGATTATATTGCAAGAATTAAGGAATTAGACGAAAATCATATAAAGAGATACGGTATTCAAATATTAGGAATAGTTGAAAAAAGTATTGAATTATTATCCGCGCGAGTATCTGAAGTGATGTATGCAATTGGTGGAGAATTAATAAATGATGCGACATCATCAAATTTAGATAACCGAGTAGAAACCTACATAATTGGAGCGATGAATACTCAAGCTGCCCAAAAATATTTTCGACAATCAAAGAGATCAGCAGTCATTACGGGTGGAGATCGAACTGATTTAGCGTTAGCCGCTTTACATGAGGATGTTTCATGTTTAATATTGACTGGTTTCATTCACCCTGATGTGAGTGTTATTACAGCAGCTAATGAAAGGAATATTCCTATAATTTTAAGCCCATCTGATACTTATACAACCATGAGGAACATGATGAGACTAAAACCAGGTCTTCAAGAAGATGAGCTTAGTTTGGTATTAAATTTAATGGAAGGCAGCATCAATTGGGATATTCTGTTAAAATAAAATTATTTCTGTCTTTCAAGATTTTCGCAGCTACCTTTAAAAAAGGGGATTAAATCAAATCTATACTCTTTAATAGCTTTAGTATATAATTAAGGATCATTATTGTTTTTTAAATGTTGCTTTAAACTCTTTAAATTCTTTTATTAAACTATCTAATTTGAATTCCATTTTCTTAATCCGCTTCAACACATTCTTTACTATTTCAGTTGTAGTGGATGCTTCCAGTTCTTGTACTTGCGACTCAAATGTGAATTCTTGTTTTCTAATTGGTTTAACAGGTTTAGGCGTCAATTTTATTTTAGTTTCTGTTGATTTAAGCTGTGTTTCTGGTTTAATGTCTGAAATCTTAACCTCAACTTCGGGTTTTTGTGTTATATCTGGTTTTATTGCAATTATAGGTCCAGCAACAGCTTCAATTCTTTGTTCAGGTATAATTTTAACAGCAACTTGAGGTCTTAAAGTTGATTTTTCAATTCCATATTCTCCCGATTGAAATGCAACGATAATATCATCAATAGCCTCAAATTTTTTATTTAATAATTCTTCAAATTCCTGATTAAACTGATCTGTTTCAGCATCTTTTCCGACTTTTCTCTGATCTATTTCTTTTATAATTCTCGTTCTACTCCCTATAATTGTATCTTTTGCCTTATATCCATATCCTTTGAGAGCTTCAGCTTGTCTACTTGCTATTCTACGATCGACCAAACTCTGCTTAACTCCATGCCAAAGCCACACTGCAGGAGTGAGTTCTTCCAATAAAATTATCGATCTATTTGGCATAAAAACATCTCTACCCCATTTAATCGTTTCTATTTCTCCATCCTTTAAAACATTAAACATCAATGCATATTTCATATTTTTTCCCCTCTATTATTAATATAAAGTCAATAATTTAATCTTCTAAATTATCTAATAAAATAATCCAAAATTTTACTTAAATTATCTCCAATCTTATTTATAAATTTATTTTAATTCCCTCTATAAGAATAGAACTTTTAAGTTCATTTTATTTATCTCTGAATAGAATTCTAAAAATATATCGGTTTCATTTAATGATTCTTTTTAAATTAAATTATCAAACTCGTACATTTTCCATTAAGGAAATTATCATTTTTTTACAAAATCAGTCTATATAGTGCGGATTTAGGAAATTATTATTCATTCTTGATCCTTTATTTTAAACGATTTTTCCGTATATCTCAATTAAATTTGATAAAAGATAATATTTATGGAAATTTAATAGTACTGATTTCTTAATCTAGATGCTTGGATGAGTAACGAAAAAGTACTATACTAGTCAAGAAATGACTAAATTTATATATGAAAATTCCTTTTTTCTTCATAGAAAAAAAAAATTTTTCTCGGTTTCAATAAAATGAACGAAAAAAATATTGATGAGGCATTCGAAAACTATCATAAAATTAGAGAATGCATTTCAGGCTTGAATGAAATATTCGATATCAACTTTCTTGAAAATAATATATATCATCAGATGGGAATGGATAACTTAAAAAATTTACATGATAGTATAATTGAGCTTCTAGGACATACATATAATCCAAGGGTAATAAGAATAAAGTTAAGAGAAATCGAATATGATGAGAAAGAAGCTAAGAAAAATTTTCCATTTAAACTACTAACCTAATTTCACTTTTTCTTATAAGTTAAAATTATATTAACTTGATTATTTGTTTAATTGAATTCCTTTTTCTTTAATAAGTCAAGGGTTTTTAATGGATTTATATCTAATTTTAAATAATTTTGAACTATAGAGCTTTATTAGATCTTTTTATTTTTTTATTCATGGGTTTTTTTTTGTTTCATTAGAACAAAATACAAATTTTTATTACAAATTTATAAATTTCAACTTTTTTACCTAATTAGGTGTTTAAGGATGATTAGACCGAATACGAGTTTAGATGAAACGGATCAAGCAATAAAAAACTTCGAAACTATCAAAGAGGCTTTAAAAGGACTATACGAGATTTTGAATATCAATATTTCTCAGAATGATATCTATTTTAAGTTGGCGTCAGATAATATTGTTGCTTTATATCATAATTTCTTGGATTTAATGTTAAATGAAAATGGAGCTAAACAAATCAAGAAAAAATTGAGAAATTGTGAATTAGAAGCAGATTTACCCTTAGGAAATCTTATGGTAGATTTTAATAAAAGACTAAGCTTCTAATTTTGATATATTGTGAATAGTCTTTATATTTCGTTTGCTAATTTATTTTATTTGGCGATCCTAAAATTTCACAAAAATAAAAAAAACGGATATTACAAGTTATTGACTTATTTTAAAAAAAAATAAATTAGATTAAAGAAGTTTATTTTCGAGATCCTTTATTCTATCAGCTAAATTATTGATTTTTTTCGATAAGTCTCCTATAGTTTCGTCTAACATAAGGCGGAATCGCTCATAAATGTTCGTGATCCCCTGTATACGCGTTTCACTGGACATTAGATCTATTTCACGCTTGAAGTTGCAGATATATTTGTATAAGTTATCACAAAATTCATCAAAATTATCTTTATCAAATTGTAAACCCAATTCACGGGAAAGGTTTTTTTCTGCTAAATCGGACCATTCAACATCATATCCTTTGACAGGTATAACAGGGATCGAAAATTTATCCGCAAGTTGTAGCTCGTTGCTGCAATCTGCTGAATTAAAAACGGACTTTTTAGTACCAATAAAAAGTATTAATTGAGATTTCTGTACAGTATTTAACATCCACTCGTCAATATTACCAGCTAAATCGTCCTCGCAAAAATATACTTGGGAAATTTCTTTTTGTTTTTCTAAATATTTGACGATGTCCCCTATACGATAAGGATCAAAATCAACTACTGCATGAGAAATAAAAATCACAATTGCTGCTTCTTTTCTTAGAAACTCTAAAATTAATTCAGGTATTTTTTTTGATATAGTCAATTCTTCGGGACTAAATGGATTACCGGATAAATTAAGAACACTTAGTTGATTTAATGGCCATAATTCTCTAGGAATTTCAACGAATTTATTATTACTTAAATCAAGTTCTTTAATTGCAGTGAGATTTATAAATGAATCTGGTAAACTGTGGAGTTTATTGCTATTTAAATCAAGATGCTCAAGTTTTGTGAGTTCTCCAAAAGACTTAGGTAATGTCTCGAGGAGAGTTCGAGTTATCGTTAAAGATCTTAGATCTTTAAACAAACCAAAATTTTCAGGCAATGAATTAATATTATATTCAAAAAGCCGCCACTCTACCACTTTTCCATTCTCGATCTTCATATTGATCGGATTCACATATTGGCGCAATTTTTCTTTTTCAATATTATCCTTCTCGAGTTCTAGAATTATATCTATTTTCTCTTTCGGAAGATTATAAGTTATTTGAAAACTGAATAGCCTAGGAGCGGTTATTTGTACATTTCTAACTGCTAACTTTTTTAAAATGTCCAGATTTCTTTGATCCCAGGCAAGATTGAAATTATTCTTTATTTTGAAAACATTTAATTTAGTTAGGTTAAGCAACCAATCAGGCAACATAGTTAAATCATTGGATTCTAGATTTAAATACATCAAATTATTGAATTCTTTAAGCCATTCTGGTAGAATTTTTAAGTTATTTTGATATAAACTTAAATTTTCCAGGTTTTTAAATTCTTTGAGCCATTCAGGAATCTTATTATCTTTTGTGTATTTTAAATTCAATCTTCTTAAATTCAGCAATTTGCTTAGAATATCTTCCACTTCTTCTAGTTGTTTAGTATCTAGATTAAGTTTTATTAGATCAAGGCCAAGTTCAGTTATTACATCATCTTTTATCGCAAAAACAAAATTAAAATCATCGTCCTTAATGGTGTCGTATTCATGAAAATCTTTACCGATAACTTTAACCAACTCTTTAATTATCTTTTTAGCATTACTCATTTTATTTATCACTATAGTAATTATAATTTAGAAAATGGTATATTGCATTTTCAAAAATAATCCAAAAAAAAGGTTATAATAATATTTATTTTATTAGTTTTAAATTCTTTCAATATTTTTATATTTGTTTTATAAGATTGTCTTGAAATAATGTATTTCTCTCGTTTTCATGCGGCTCTATAGGGATGAATTGTAAATTAGAAGCAGATTTACTCTTACGATATCTTATAGGGGATATAAATAAGGGAATAAAGTTCTAAATTTCAACCATTTTGGTTTGTCTTTAAAATTAATTTAATTCATTCTAATTACTTCAATACTTTTCCTGTTTCTAAGTACCAGAGATATAAATCTAATTCAGCCATATTAAGGTTTAGTCTATTTCCAACATCTTTTAATAATTCCTCTATT
>SMTZ1_10007344_pt1 | contig 11024 bp, 10 predicted proteins | sample DeeMarSWOR136_30_FD_25667 | JGI IMG/M metagenome (IMG submission 25667)
AAGATAATTTCTGAGCCCCAATAAACTAAAGCTATAAGAAGCGGAATTGCAATTATTCCTGTTAAAATCCTTTTAGCTAACATTTTACTCAAATGAGAAATAGTGCATTGTTATCGTATTCTTTACAGTGTGAAAGGAAATTACATTTGCTATCTATCACAATACAATAGTCATCACACTTACGTAAAGAAAGGGTGAAACATCAAGATACGTTGATAATTTATAATGATGAGAACTAAAAAACTCTTTACCTAGTACTAAGATTTGGATTTTATCTGTTTCTGAGTAAGACCAAATCTCCTCTCTCTCCCTTGGTAATCTTCTATCGCATCTAATAAATCCTTTTTAGTAAAATCAGGCCATAGAATATTAGTAACATATATTTCTGTATAAGCCATTTGCCATAGGAGGAAATTGCTTATTCGAAGTTCTCCGCTTGTTCTAATAAGTAGATCAGGATCAGGCAATCCATCTGTAAAGAGACAGTGGGAAAAAACCTCTTCATTAATCTGATGTGGTGTCAATTTTCCTTGCTGTACATATCTTATGATTTTTTTGATTGCTTGAATAATCTCATTTCTTCCACTATAGCTTAAAGCCGCATTGAGTATCATGCCTGTGTTGTTTTTTGTCTCTAGCATAAATTCTTTAAGAACTTCACTCACATCTTTCGGTAGATCTGCAATATTACCAATGGTATTGAGACGAATATTGTTTTGAATTAATTCTTTTCCTTCAGCACGGAGAAATCTTTTTAGAAGTGTCATAAGTGCTTTTACCTCTCTCTTAGGTCTGTTCCAGTTCTCTGTCGAGAAAGCATAGAGAGTTAAGACTTGAATACCTAATTCTCTGCAGCAGCGAATAACTTCCCTTGCTACCTCAATTCCCTTCCGGTGACCAACAATACGATTGAGAGATTTCTTTTCCGCCCACCGACCGTTTCCGTCCATTATGATTGCAATATGCCTTGGTAATTTATCTTTTCTTATTTGCTTCATAAAAATCTCTTATGGTTATATATTTGTAGTGATGCAGTCTAGTATAATCACCTGGCTTTTAACTAAGAATAGAGAAATTCGAAAAAACATATTGAAACCTTAACAGTCAACAAAACTCTATGAAAAATGGTATATATTGTGATCAACAACTCTAATAATTAAGAATAAATGTATAGAAGAGCAGAACATTGGTCTTGTAGTGCTCTCTTTTTTGATTGATGGAGTATATATGAAATGGGGATTAATAGTTATGCGCACTAAAATTGTATTATATGAAGTAAGAAGATCGAGAAGAAATCAGAGAGAAAGGAGCATGTGCCGAGGTTAACCTCGGCACCTTATCCTTACTCTTCCACGATTGCCTCTGTGGGACAGACTTCCATACAAGTGCCGCATTCAGAACACTCATCTTGATTAATCACATAGATATCATCACCTTCATGAATGGCATCTGAAGGACACTCTTCAGCACAAGTTCCACACGCTACACATTCGTCTGTTATTCTATAAGACACGGGATCACCTCCTTCTCTATGAATGTCTTTTTCTGTGCACTCAAGCCTCAAAATTCAAGAATTTCCTTTTCTTTGGTGTCAAAAATCTTACTGCATTGAGAGACATGGTCATCTGTTATTCGTTGGACCTCCTCATGCTGCCTGAAATAGTCATCTTCTGAAATTTCTTTTTCTTTTTTCATCTTCTTAAGCTTTTCATTAATATTCCTTCGGTGATTTCTTAAGGCAACTTTACAATCTTCTGTCATTTTTTTTACTACCTTAACTAACTCTTTCCTGCGTTCCTCTGAAAGACTAGGAATGTTAATGCGAATGATTTTACCATCATTCATTGGATTCAAACCTAACTCAGATTTTTGAATAGCTCTCTCAATACCATCAATAATGTTGATATCCCAAGGCTGGATTGTTATTAATCTGCTCTCAGGAGTAGCAATGGTAGCAATTTGATTCAGAGGCGTTAGTGTTCCATAATAATCCACCTTAATATCATCAAGGAGACCTGTGGAAGCCCTTCCCGTTCTTATCCGATTTAAATCTTTGTGTAAGGCCTGTATAGATTTATCCATCTGTTCTTTAAGTTCTTTTAATACCCCTTCATTCATTAACTAGCCCCTTATAATGGTTCCTATTTCATTTCCTATGACTACCTTTTTAATGTTGCCTGCCTCGGTGAGATTAAAAATGATCATAGGTAATTTGTTATCCATGCATAGTGAAACGGCTGTCGCATCCATTACCTTCAATCCTTTATTTAAAACTTCTAGATAACTAATCTCACTGTACCTGCGAGCATCTCGATGGATCATAGGGTCCTTGTCATAGATACCATCTACTTTAGTTGCCTTTAAAATGATCTCTGCATTTATTTCTATAGCCCTGAGAGCAGCAGCCGTATCTGCTGAAAAGTAGGGATTCCCTGTTCCTGCGGCAAATATAACTACCCTCTTTTTTTCCAAGTGACGCGTTGCACGGCGTCTAATGTAGGGTTCTGCTACTTGAGGCATAGCTATAGCTGATAAAACCCTGCTCTGTATTCCTTGCCTTTCTATGGCATCCTGTAAGGCGAGACTATTAATCAGGGTAGCAAGCATCCCCATATAATCGGCAGATACTCGATCGATACCTTGAGCGTCAGCAGAAATACCTCTGAAGATATTTCCACCTCCAATCACAATACCGACTTCTAATCCTAAACCGATAACTTCTTTAATTTCATATGCAATACCATTAATTGTCGAAGGACTGATGCCATAGCTTTGATCGCCACTTAATACTTCACCACTAAGCTTCAGAAGAATTCTATGATACTTTGGCTTCAATGCTTGAATCCAAATAAATGCTATTGATTCAGTTCTTCGCCAAGTTGATATCTCACGAAGCGTCTAACAGAAATATTTTCACCAAGTTTCGCTATCATCTCATTTATTACATCTTTTATCGTAAGCTTATCATCTCTAATATAGACCTGTTCCATTAAACATACTTCGGAATAGAACTTTTCCATTTTTCCACCAACAATTTTATCCCATACTTTCTCCGGTTTTCCTGAGTTCTTTGCTTGCGTGAGATAAATTTCTTTCTCTTTCTCAATAACTTGAGGATCGACATCTTCCCTGGTTAGGTAAAGTGGATTAAGCGCAGCAATATGCATAGCTATATTTTTGGTAAGTTCTTTAAATTCATCACTTCGTGCCACAAAATCTGTCTCGCAATTTAATTCTAACATAACCCCCATCTTACTGCCAGGGTGAATATAAGAGGCTATACCACCATCAATTGTGGCACGGCTAACCTTTTGTGACACTGTTACCAAACTTTTCTGTCTAAGATAACTAATAGCTTTTTCCGAATTTCCATTGCTTTCGACTAAAGCCTTTTTGCAATCCATCATAGGGGCACCTGTTTTTTCCCGCAGTTGCTTTACCATAGATGCGGTGATTTTCATTCCTCCCCCCGACTCATTTGGTAATTCTTAGGTATCTTTTTTTTCATCACTTTCTTCTAATTCTTTCATGCTTTCAGCTTGAATTCTTTCCTCAAATTTCTGTTTTCCTTCTATACACGCATCTGCAATCTTAGAAGTAAATAGCCTAATTGCCTTAATTGCATCATCATTGCCGGGTATGATGTAATCTAAATCATCGGGATCACAGTTGGTATCTAAGAGGCCAACTGATGGTATACCCAGTTTCTTTGCCTCTGCGGCCGCTATTCTTTCCTTCTTGGGGTCCACAATTAATAGAGCTCCTGGAAGGCGTTCCATATCTTTTATGCCGCCTAAACTATATTCTAACTTAGCAATTTCTCTATCAATCTCTAAAGCCTCTTTTTTAGACAACTGTTCAATTCTGCCATCAGACTTTATAGACTCCAAATCTTTTAGTTTTTCAATATTTTTCTTGATGGTCTTGAAATTAGTGAGAGTACCTCCCAGCCATCGATTATTAACATAAAACATACCACATCTTTGAGATTCCTCTGCGATTGAATCCTGAGCCTGCTTTTTTGTGCCTACAAAAAGAACTTTTTTGCCATTAGATACTACGTCGACAATGAAATTATAGGCTTTTTCAAAGAGGGTAACTGTTTTTTGTAAATCTATAATATAAATACCATTTCTTGCACCAAAAATATAGGGTTTCATCTTTGGGTTCCATCGCTTGGTCTGGTGGCCAAAGTGAACCCCGGCTTCTAATAGTTGTTTCATGCTAAGAATTGTCAAGTGCACCTCTCTTTCAAAAATTATTTTTTTTAAGAAAACAATTTATTAAAGTTTTCAGCATTAAAATAGCTTTTCTTGTTAGCATACCATATTTTATTTTGCAAGAGAAAAGTTTATAGACTACCTTTATGTGTGATAAGAAGAATTAATCTTTACATATTCAGTAGTGAGATCAGTAGTATCGACTTCTGCCATTCCTGAACCGTTGTGTAAGGTAATAGTTACCTGAAACTCAGATTTCTTAATAATATCCTTTGCCCGAGACTCCATACCTGTGCTAGTGCTGTTTTCTACAATCATTAAATCATCAAAGAAAACATCAATGTGTTCAGGGTCTATATCAGCGTCTGCTTTCCCTACAGCAGCTATTATGCGTCCCCAGTTGACATCTTCCCCAAAAAAAGCAGTTTTTACAAGACTTGAGTTTGCGACCTGGTAAGCAATTTTTTTTGCTTCCTCATTGCTGCGTGCTTCTTTAACCCGAATAGATATCATCTTAGTAGATCCCTCAGCATCTTTAAGAATAAGTTTTTTTAAATCTACGAAAGTAGCGTTCAATGAGTTTTTGAAAGTCTTAAGATCGGACGATTGTTTTTGAAGGTTTGAATTTCCAGCTCGGCTATTTGCCATCATTATGACCATATCGTTAGTGCTTGTTTCCCCATCGATGCTGATTCGATTAAAAGAGCTATTAACAGCCTCTCTAAAGAGTTCTTCTAAAAGGTCAGCGTGTATAGCCAAATCTGTAACAATGAACGATAGTAGTGTTGCCATGTGTGGCATGACCATTCCCGAACCTTTGGCTATTCCACAAAGCGTTACCTCTTTTCCATCAATCTTATCCTTTTTCACTACGATTTTGGGAAAGGTATCGGTTGTCATGATAGCTTCTGCAAAATCGCTAAGGCCCAGAGGAGACAAGGATTTGGCTAATTTGGGAATACTATTTTCTATTCTGTCCATAGGGAGCGTAACTCCTATGATTCCTGTAGAGGATACCATTACTAAATTTTCAGATATACCCAGTTGTTCAGCTACTAATTGACATAAATCATTTGCATGTTGAAGCCCGGTAGTACCTGTACAGGCATTGGCATTACCACTGTTCACAATGATGGCCTGACAGCACCTCTGTTTCACCTTTTCTCTGGTTATTAAGACTGGTGCAGCTTTTATTTTATTAGTTGTAAATACTCCAACAGTAGTCGCAGGTTCCTCAGAGAAAAGTAGACCCAAATCTTTTTTACCGCTTTGTTTAATGCCTGAAAAAATACCACTGGCACGAAAACCAGTAACTAAAATCCCCAATGTATCACTCCTTTCTGAAACGTGGTCAAATGGTTGTGTTCAGTCATCAGTTCTCACTAAAATCTTTTCATCGACCACAACATTTCTTGTATTTTTTTCCACTGCCACAGGGACAGGGTTCGTTTCTCCCAATCTTTCTCCCTTCTCTCTTCACTGTTTTACCTTTTGGAGGTTCGGCCCCTTCACCTCGACTCAAGACAAATTGTGGGGAACGCGATGGTGTGGGCTGCATGGGCAGTGGTTCCTTAGCTAGCTGCACCATATATAATTTTTCAATAGTCTCAGCATTGATTCGTCCCAGTAAGTCTAAAAACATATCATAGCCTTCTTTTTGATATTCCCTTAAAGGGTCTCGCTGTCCATACCCTCTAAGTCCGATCCCCTCTTTCAAATGATCCATATTGAGCAGATGCTCTTTCCACAAACTATCGATTACTTGAAGGTATATTATCTTTTCCAGTTTTCTTATAGCACCTTCCCCAAACTCAGCTTCTTTTCCTTGATAAACCTCTTTTGCCTGCTGTGTAATCAGATCCATCAAACTTTCATAGGTTAAATCTTCCACAGTGGCAGGAGAAAGATGTAAGGGGAAAGAGAATTGCTTAAATACAGCTTCCTTTAATCCTCTAATATCCCACTCACCAGGTGGAGCCTTATCATCTGCATACCTTTGAGCCATCTCTTCTGCCAATTCTTCAATTGCAGTTTCAACTTCATCCTTTAGGCTTTCTTCTCTCAGTACTTTACTTCGCTGTTGGTAAATCACCTCTCTCTGTTTATTCATCACATCGTCATACTCTAAAAGGTGTTTTCTTATGTCAAAGTTGTGAGCTTCTACTCTCGCTTGAGCCCTTTCTATTGCTGACGTTAATAATTTATGTTCTATACGCTCTCCCTCTTGCATATCCAAACGTTCCATAATGGAAGAAATCCTCTCTGCACCAAAGATTCTGAGAAGATCATCTTCTAGGGAGAGATAAAATCGAGAAGAACCTGGATCCCCCTGTCTCGCACAACGCCCCCTTAGCTGTCTATCTATCCTCCTTGCCTCATGTCTTTCCGTTCCAATAATATGTAAACCACAGGGCATATCAGCACTACATCCTGTCATCCTCTTTCCCTTTTTGTCCGGATCAGGGCATGCTGAGCACCCTTTCGCTTTTTCTACCTCACAGGTGATACAGCATTGCGTGCACTTAACTACACCTGGTCCCAGTTTAATGTCGGTACCTCTTCCTGCCATATTGGTGGCTATAGTAACTGCTTTTGACAAACCAGCTTTCGCGACGATTTCCGCTTCTTCTTTATGTCTCTTTGCATTAAGAACTGAATGCTTGATAGTCTTGGGAAGCATTCTGCTTAACAACTCTGAAACCTCGACCGAGACAGTCCCTATCAGTACTGGTCTGCCTTTTTCATTCATCTCCTTGATTTCATTTATGATTGCTCTATATTTCTCCCGTTTGGTCTGATAAATCACATCTGGATAATTCACCCTTCTCACCGGCTCGTTGGTTGGGATAACCACCACATCCAGTTTATAGATTTTCATGAATTCAGGTGCCTCTGTCTCAGCAGTCCCTGTCATTCCAGCCAGTTTTTCATAGAGGCGAAAGTAATTCTGAATGGTAATAGTAGCAAGCGTTTGGGTTTCACCTTCAATGGTGACACCCTCCTTAGCCTCTAGTGCTTGATGTAAACCATCACTGTAACGTCTACCCGGTAACAGCCTCCCCGTAAACTCATCTACGATGAGTACCTGCCCATCACTGACCACATAGTCTACATCCTTTTCAAAGAGAGAATAGGCTTTGAGCAATTGGGAGATGTTCTGGATTTTTTCTCCCTTCTCATTGAATTCTCTTTCCAGTTTCCTTCTCTTCTTATCCCTCTCCTCTTCACTAAGTGTGGGATCTTCATCAATAACACTCAGATCTGGCAAGACAAAAAGATTAGGGTCTTGAGGGGACAGCGCTGTCCTTCCTTTATCTGTTAAGTCAACTACATGAGATTTTTCATCGATGCTGAAATAAAGTTCTTCATCTAATTCTCCCATTAGTTTATCTCTCAAGTAATCGAGTTCCACCCTTTCGATAAGTTTCTTGTATTTTCCCTCTTTTGCCATTTTTAAAAAGCGCTTGTTTTTGGGAGCACCTCTTTTGACTTGCAGGAGTTTAACCGATCCTTCATACTCATTCCCTTCTCTAAATAGCTGATCTGCCTGAGAAAGGAGTTGATTAACAAATGCAGTTTGGCTTTGCACGAGACGCTGCACAGGAGACTTTAGTTCTTTAAATCGATGGGTAGAATATTCTACCGGGCCAGAAATGATTAAGGGGGTCCTTGCCTCATCAATGAGGATGCTATCTACCTCATCAACAATAGCATAGTGGTGAAGTCGCTGTACGTGGTCTTCCTGCCTAATTGCCATATTATCTCTAAGATAGTCAAAACCAAATTCCGTATTAGTTCCGTAAGTGATATCAGCTTCATAAGCCTTTTTCTTCCCAAGAGGATCAATATCGTGATAAACTACATCTACATTTAACCCTAGAAACTCATAGATTACTCCCATCCAATCTCTGTCTCTTTTGGCTAAATAATCATTTACTGTAATAATATGAACCCCTTTGCCCGTTAAGGCATTAAGATAAGCAGGGAGTGTTGCGACTAGGGTCTTTCCTTCTCCTGTTGCCATTTCAGCAATTTTACCCTGGTGGAGGACAACACCACCAACTAATTGACAGTCAAAATGCCTCATATTGAGTGTCCTGTGAGCAACTTCACGAACAACGGCATAGGCTTCAGGCAATAGTTCATCCAGTGATTCTCCTCTTTCTATTCTCTGCCTAAATTCTCCGGTTTTTTCCTTTAGCTCATGGTCTCTAAGCTTTTTTGTTGTTGATTCCAACCTGTTAATTTTGTCCACAACGGGGCACAGTTTTTTCAAAACCCTTTCATTCTTTGTTCCAAAAATCTTTTTTACAACAATACCAAGCACCTTTCATTACTCCTAAAAATTTAAAGTAAATTAGGAAGAAGATTCTCGCAGATAGAGGAATGAATTTTTTTTACATCAACACTACATTCTCTTAAACCTTTTTAAGAAAGTCATACCCAAATATATTTTAACTCTAAAAGATATTAATAATCTTCTCCTTTAGTTATTTATATTTAAAAAGCTTGATACTCTGTGTTCTTATTAATAAGTCTGTTCATTTTCCACTTACATCCACTTCCTCAATCAACAAACTGGGAGAGCCTGTTCGTCCATAGAAACGAAGATCACTTCCCACGCCAATAACACTATTAAAAAGTGTCATGATATTTCCTGAAATAGCTATACCCTTAATAGGTGCTCCTTTTTTACCATGCTTAATTAGAAAGCCACTAACTCCCACTGAGAAATCTCCTGAAATAGGATTGGCAGTATGAATTCCCATAACTTCATTGACGAATAGTCCCCTATCTATGCGGGAAATGAGTTCATCAGGACTCTCTTCCCCCTCTTTTATATAAAGATTAGAGTGGTTAACTTTAGGAGAAGTCTTGATCGAACTCCTAGAGCTGTTTCCTGTAGAAAGAGTTTTGTCCTTTCTCGCACAATAGGTATCATAGAGATAATTTTTTAGAACCCCTTGCTCAATTAACGGGGTAGATTGTCTAATGACTCCTTCTCCATCAAAAGGTTGTGTCGCTACCCCTCCTGGGTAAAGACCATCATCAGTGATATCAATCTTGTGAGAAAATATTTTTGCATTTATTTTCCCTTTTAAAAGTGACTTATTCTTTTGCACTGATTCAGCCAGAAATGAAGGGGCTAAAATTCCTAAAAACTGACAGCTCACACTGTTATCCAAGATTGCAGGTCCCCTAAAGGATGAAATAGATTGAGCACTTAATAGTCCTAAAGCCCTTGAAGATGCCATTTTACCTATTTTAGTAACATCTAAGTCATGATAGAAACGACTAAAGTCAAAATCCCATCCCATCTGAGAATCACCACTTTCCTCTGCAACCACTATAATAGAGAAGGAGAAAAAAGTGCCTTGGTGAGAAAGGTTAAGTCCATGAGAATTGGTCAAATACTCTGTTGCCATTTTTTCTTGATACACTGCTTTTCTTACCTTGGTTATCCTTTTGTTATAGGAGAGGGCTGCCTTCTCAAGGCTTTTTACTTTTTCTATTTTTTCTTCTTTAGAAATAGAAGAGATAGAATGATCAAATACCATGAGCTTGGGCAATGGCTTTGATACTTCAGGAAAACCATAGAGTTCATCGAAAGAGGTGTTTTTGACGCTCATTACAGCATTTAAAATAGCCCGATCAAATGATTTATTAGTAAATTCGGTACAATAAGAAAATCCCAATCGATTATCCTTTAATACCCTTAATGATAATCCCTTTCCCTGGGCTGAGGTGAAGCAGTCGATTTGCTGCTCTTTGACCTCAATAGAAGTTGATTTTACCTGCGACAGGTAGATCTCATAATGGTCAATGTTCGCTACTTTTAGTTCCTCCTCTATATATTCATTTTCAATCATCAATCACCGTAAATTCTAAAGAAATAGGATCTATATTGTCGCATATAAGTGCACATTAATATCAAGAGTATTTAATAATTTACAAGAATGGTCATTGAGAGTGAAGCGAAGCACTATCATTTGCTGTATGTCAGATTGACAGGTAAGGAATCTCGCTTCTTGCAATGACATGTAAACTATCTTTTTGCTCTCATTAATAACCTTATGGATTGAAATCCAATTTTTTAAAATATAAATAAGTCCTAAAGAAAAAACTCTACATTTCTGACGGTAGCTATCAAGCTTTTTACCAATTGTGGGTCCTTCTTACCAATAGATTTTTCTACTCCACTGCTTAGGTCAATGCCATCAGGTTTAACATGCAAAAGGGCATCTTTAACATTATCTGTTTTAATACCGCCTGCTAAAAAGAGAAATTTTTCTACCTGAGCACTTATTGCTTTGGCCAGTGACCAGTCAAAGGTTTGACCAGTTCCTCCCTTCTGCATCTTAGTTCCTTTAATTACCGCACTGTCAAGAACAATTCGGTCTATACCAGCCTCAATAAAATAATTAATTTTAGCAACAATGTCATGTACCTTCTCTTTCTCTACTTCTGCCGCTGGGATATGAAGTGATTTCCAGATTTCGCAGGTAAGTTTTTTTCTGAGTTTCCCTACCTCGTCTTCAGTTTCGTTTCCGGCAAGCTGGATCCCAAAAGGACTTAATGCCCTTACGAGCTTTATCACCTGATCTGCTTTGAGGTCAAATGTCAAAAGGATTACCGGAATTTTTGAAAGGGAGAATATTTTCCTAGCCTTTTCTACTGTCAAAGAGCGGGGAGAACGAGGCACATTAACCAGAACGCCAAGGAAGTCTGCTCCAGCCTCTGAAACCATGGATGCATCTTCAATAGTAGTTATACCACAGATTTTTATTGAACAAGACATTTAAT
>SMTZ1_10007345_pt1 | contig 11024 bp, 10 predicted proteins | sample DeeMarSWOR136_30_FD_25667 | JGI IMG/M metagenome (IMG submission 25667)
ACAAGGCGGCCGCCATGCTTTTCCTCGACTTTTACAGGAGCAAGGAAGCGTGCATGTACGAGCTTCTCGTTGAGGGGAACGATTCATTCCTGCCCGCCGTGTACGAAGATCCCAAGATCGTGGATAAGGTGGACTGGGAGCTTGCTACGGCTGTGGCCGAGAAAATCGGAGCTAAGAAGCCGGTTAAAGGGGGTATAACCATACCCGAAGTGAGGGCAGCATCGGCTAAGACCGCTCGTATGGAAGCACTGCCGCCCGGAGCAGCGTACGTTTCAGATATTCTCTCGGAATACCTCGGGAAAGCCATCGTAGAGAAAATGGATCCGGATAAGGCCCTGTCGGAAGCTCTCGGCAAGATCAAGAAGTACACGCATTAAGGTGGTAGAAGATAGCGGAGGGAGGTTAGTTCTCTTCCTTTAACCTCCCCCCAAAGGGGGAGTTTGACGGTTTAACATCTGATAATTCGTTTGAAGGAGGGGAGGAAGCGTTGGACGTAAAGGAATTTTTCGGGTCGCTTCCTCTCCCTCCGCTGTACTTTTTTTTGATTGTGAGACGTCCAAGCTCAAGGGTATCCGGGCTCGTAGGGCATCTTTTGGAAGAGATCGCACCAAACAGCGATTCCCTTAGTTTGTTTTAAAAGGCTCAAGACGAACTCGTTGAGGCCCAGTTGTGAGATTCTCGTGGTAAACGGATAGGAGTCGTCCCACAATGAAGTTAGGTAATCCCGGGTACGGTGTGGTACTGTCTGTCCCCGGATTGGTAATCTTGCTTCTCTGGGTTCTCATTCCCTTTTCCTATGTCTTTTACATAAGCTTCCTTCGCTACGACAACATATTGCCCGTCATTCCCACCGGATTGGCCAATTATAGAGAAGTATTAAAGGATCCCTCGCTTCCCATAATCTTGATACGTACCTTTATATTCTCGTTCGGTTCGACGGGTTTGACACTTCTCATCAGCGTAATTCTCGCCGTTTGCTTAAACAGGATCGCAAAGGGGTCAGCCTTTTTTAGATCGCTGGTAGTCATGCCATGGGCGGTACCCCTCATCCTCTCGGGCTTCCTCTGGGCGTGGATGTTTCACCCATCCTTCGGGCCCATCAGTGATCTCCTTATGAAATTGAAACTGATAAACGAGCCGTTGAACATTTATAAGAGGCCGAGCATGGCTATGACGGGGGTAATCATCGCGGACGCATGGAGGCGCATTCCCTTCCTCACTATCATTACCCTAGCAGGGTTACAATCCATTCCGCCAAACTTGTACGAAGCTGCTAAGGTTGATGGGGCCGACTCCTTCCATACATTTCGGTACGTCTCTATGCCCCTTGCCAGCCGTCCTATACTCATTGGGACACTGATTACGCTCATGTTCTCCATCAGGAGTATTGACGTCATCTATTCCATGACGCCTGGAGGGGGTTATGCTAAGTGTACCTACGTTCTCGGGGCCTACCTCTTCGATTATATGTATGAGTTCCTGAATTTCGGTTTGGCAGCCAGTGCCAGCGTGATATTGATCATCCTCACCTTCGGCATCGGCGCTTTCTTCATTTACTACACGCTCAAGAAAGAGTGAAAGAGGGAGGATGAGAAGGTTCTTGGTCAAAATCGTGGATCATCGGGCCACCCCGTATGTGGTCTTGGGCCTGATTACGCTTTTCATGGTGTCCCCCTTTATCTGGATGGGGCTCTCGGCCTTTAAAACACATGCTGAGACCTTCAGATTCCCTCCCACCTATTTTCCGGAGGACTTCACGCTGGATACGATGCATGAGGCCTGGTATAAGGCGCCGATTCCCACGTACCTGAAGAATTCCCTCATCATGTGTCTCATCTCCACCTTTATTATCGTTGTCGCTGGTACCTTTACCGGTTATGCCCTCAGCCAGTATCAATACAAGGGAAGCAACATCGTTCTGGGGCTCTTTCTGTTCACGCGCACCATACCTCCGCTGGCTTTGCTGCTCCCCTACTATTTGGTCTTACGATATCTTGGCTTGCTCAACACCCGGCTTGCCGTCATATTTTACTTGATTTATCTGAGCTATCCCCTCGTTGTGTGGCTGTTGAAGGGATTTTTCGATCAATTCCCCCGTTCATTGATAGACTCCGCAGTTGTTGATGGTTGTTCGAGGACGAGCACGATCTTTCGAATCGTCATACCGGTAGCTGCCACTGGGGTCTACGCAATCGCCGTTGTAGCCTTCATGTGGGCGTGGAATGAGTTCTTTGCACCCTTCCTCTTCATCCACTACGATGAGCTCAAACCCATCACGGTGGGGCTCTACTATTTTGTGGGCGATGAGTATACGTACTACAATCGCATGTGCGCCGCGGGGATATACGCCGTGATCCCGAGCCTGCTCTTCTTCTTGCTGGCACAGAAATACATCGTCAGGGGATTAACGTCCGGTGCGTTGAAATATTGATCCCTCTCGTCGCCCTAGCCTCCGACCTTCACCTTCAGACCAGCTCCTGCCGCTGCCTTTTCCAGTGCTCGAATCTCTTTCTGGCTCAGGTTCTTCCGCCCTTGAAATTGATAAGGACGACCGAGGAGGCGATACTTGCCTTCTCCGAAGCGATGGTAGGGGAGGAGGTTGATTTGTTGAATACCCAGGCTGGCCGCAAAACGGGCAATTGCACCTACTTCGGCTGGTGTGTCATTGAAGCCGGGAATGAGGGGCACACACACCAACACTCTTTTCTTTGCTTGAATAAGCATCCTTAAATTGGCCAGAATCAGCTTGTTATCCATCCCCGTGTTTTCACGGTGTTTCTGGGGATCCATGTGTTTCACGTCGTAGAGGAAGAGATCGGTATAGGGGAGGACCTTTTCCATCTGCGGCAAGGGGACGTGGCCAGCGGTCTCTACGGCAGTATGGAGCCCTTTTTCCTTGCACTTCTTGAGGACTGCGGCGGCAAAATCAGCTTGGGCAAGGGGTTCGCCGCCTCCCATTGTCACTCCTCCTCCGGACTTCCTGTAGAAGGCCTCATCTTTCCAAACTTCCTCTATCACCGACTCCGCGCTCATCTGATGGCCTCTAATCAGCCGGGCCTCTGCATAACAGACATGGGAACACGTTCCGCAATTCCCGCAGAGCCCTCGCTCAAAGGATAATTGACCATCTTCACAGGTGATGGCACCATTCGGGCAGACGTCAATGCAGTTCTTGCAGCCTATACATCTTTCGGGATGGAAAAAGAGTTCCGGCTTGAAGTGCTGAGATTCGGGGTTAGAGCACCACGGGCATCTCAAGTCACATCCCTTAAGGAACACGAGAGTCCGTATGCCCTGCCCATCGTGAAGGGAAAACCTCTGGATGTCAAAGACAACGCCTTCCTCGCTCACGAACGTCGTTCCTTGCCCCTGTCCAAGGGCCCCTACGCCATCATTTATGCGGCTACTGGGACCGGTGTTCGGTCCTTTCGATGATGTCGTTCTGGAGTTCTTCCTCCAGCTGAGTAAAGTAAGCACTGTAGCCGGCCACCCGGATGACGAGGTGCCGATATTTCTCGGGCTTCTTCTGCGCCTCCCGCAGTATGTCGGAGGTAATCACGTTGAACTGGGTGTGCCACCCGCCCAGATCCATAAAGGTTCGGATATAGTGCTGGAAGAGCTTTAACTTGTCGTCTCCTTCCAGAAGGGAGGGATGGAACCTCTGGTTCAAGATGGACCCATGGGGCACCCGTTGGTTGTCCAGCTTGCCCACCGACCTGGCCACCGCGGTGGGGCCCTTTCTATCCCTTCCATGGACGGGGGAAATTCCTCCGTCGTTTAAGGGCTCGCCGCTTTTCCTGCCATCGGGTGTGGCGGCAGTGCGCTTTCCGAAGGGTATATTGGCGGTCAGGTAGTATAAGGCACCGATGAAGGGACCATTCCTCATGTTCCGATATTTTCGCAGCTCATCGCAGTAAGCCCTCAGTACTTCATTGCACAGGCCGTCGACCAGGTCGTCATCATTACCAAACTTGGGAGCACGGTTTATGAGCATTTGGCGGATATCTTCCTGCCCCTCGAAATTACCGCGCAAGGCTTCCAGGAGTTGTTCCATGGATAAGGCCCCTTCCTGGTATACCAGGGTCTTGATGGCTGCCAGCGAATCCCCCGTGGTTATCGGACCAACTCCCAGGGGAGAGGTGAAATTGTATTGAGCTCCGCCGCTGTTGAACTCGGCGCCCTTCTCCAGGCACTCTCTTATGAGTATGGAATAGAGGGGTAGGGGGACAACCTCCGCATGAAGCTTGTCGATGATGTTATCGTAGAGGACCAGATACTGGATAAAATACCTCACCTGGGCCCTGAAGGCTTCCAAGATATCTTCGAAGCTCTGAAACCGACCCCGATCGCCGGTGCGGGGTCCCATTTGCTTCTGGGTGAGTACGCACTTGCCGTCATTGAGGGCGAGCTCCAGGCATTTGGCCAAATTCAGATGGCCTGAATTCCCCCAGCTATTGGTCTTCCCCAAGATCACGGGTTCACTGCACCCCAGCGCACCCCAATCCCTGGCGTCCTCTATGGGGACCTCCAAATCCAGGAGAGACTGGATGACGACCTCATCGTTAAACAGCTTAGGTTTGGTCAGCCCCTCCCTGATATTGATACAGACCTTGTGTAGAAAGTCCTCCGGAGTAGTACGGTGGACTCTTATAGCGAGATCGGGCTGCACCAGGCGAATATCCAGGTCAGCCTCCACGAACAGGTGGGATAGTTCGTTGGTAGCGTCCCTGCCGTCCTCGGTTACTCCTCCGAGGGTTATGGTTTGGCCGTGCGCGGGGCCTTGGAGGAACCGGGTGGCCTGGTTGGAGTATATCTTGTCGATCTCGCTCAGTTTCAGATAGAAACATTCGATGAGCTCTAAGGCGCTTTCCCTCGTCAACGAGCCCTTGGCTATGTCGCTACGATAATATGGATGGAGCATCTGATCGGGTCGGCCCAAGGCGATGGCCAGCCCATTGCCCTCTATTTGAATGGCCACCTGCAGGAAATAGATGCACTGGAGTGCTTCCCAGAAATCGCGGGCGGGTTCGGCGGGCACACGGCGGCAATTCTCCGATATGCGAAAGAGCTCTCCCCGTCTCTTTCCATCCTTCTCCTTCTGGGCCATCGAGTCCGCTTCTTCCGCGTATCTGTGTGCAAATTCAACGAGGGCATCACATACTAGAGAGCACGCATGGTAGAGGTTGAATTTATCTCCGTAACTGAGGTCCCGCGGATCCAGAGCATCCATTTGTTCCTTGCAGTCACCCCGAATGGCGATGAGTCCTCGCTGGAGAACAGTGTCATAGTCGGGAACAACATGGCCGGGAGCAGACATCGTGAAGTTCTCGTTGGTGAAGACGCCATGGCCTAACATCTCCTTGAGGAAAGGGGAGAGAGAGCCCTTGATCTTGTCGCGGAGAGATCGCCCCTGCCAGTAAGGCAGTACTTCTCGCAACGTCCGCTTTTGCTCCTCGGTAATCTGGAACTGGTCCCCTTGCCTTGTGGGGAACGTATCCATTTGCTCCGAGATCCAATCTACAGCATATTCTGGGAATAGAGGAACTCCGCGGCGGTCCTTGTTTTGATTGCCCACAATCAGCTCATCATCCCGGAGATCGATACCCATGCGGGAAAGGATGGCTTTCAGGGCCAATGCCCGTTTGATTATCTGGGGCTTTTCTTCGTTTTCCCGATACACCTCAGTGACAATCATGGCCCGCTCGATATCCACCTTACGTTCGCTGCTCAAAAATCGCTCCCTCAACCTCCCTAATCTCTCATTCATGGTCCCGTTGCCCCGTGTTATTGTCCAAAAGTGATTTACTCACATTATACATGAGCGCCAGAGATACTTTCAATTTGTTGAAGGGGAGGAGCATCCCGGGTTTCTCGGGAATACCTTTGTCCATGAGGGCAGACCAAAGGGCGTAGCCGAAGGACTTGTCCTGAGTCTTCGACCCTGAGCCTTTCGGCAGTGAGCTCAAGGCCGAACTGCTCAGACCGAAGGGCAGAGCCGAAGGAAAGGGAAAGGGCCAGTCTTTTAGGACACATGGGTTGGAGAGGTATCCACTTTAGCTCTCAGCGATTCTGTCACAGTTGAGGAATATCTGGCATCGATTTAGAACTGGTCGATAGGGGGGGGTCTGATCAATTGAAATATAGATCAATAGAATTGGAAGAGGTAACGGGTGTCAGATTTCATCTTGAATCAATAGAAAGAGCAGGGTTGTTTTAGCCCTGCTTTTGATCTTTAATGGAAATCTTTGCTTAGACTAGCGGCAAGGGACGATCTCAACACAGGGCCCGGGGGATCGGGATCCTTTAGATTGTTGAGCTCTCCCGAGTAACTTCTTCGCTGGGAACTGCCTACTCTGTTATCTTAAAGGATAAGGTTTTGAGGAGTTCACCGCTCTCATCCAGGATTTCAACCCGTGCCGGGCCGACCATGCTCGGTCTAAGAGAGGCATAGGCCCAAGTCCGCCAGCTGTTAGAGCCGACTGGAAGCTGGGTTTCTGTGATTTTATTCCCCCTCCTGGTCCAGCGCACAATGATTCTTCCTCCCTGTCCGTTGACGACATGCATCCAGCAGTAGACTCGTTGCTGACGAACCGATACTCTTTGGGAGACACCTATGGGTTCACGATTTTCCACATCCTTTGCGATGGCCGTTCGCCGAATGACAGCACGGTCTGCTCTTGATGGTGTCTCTGAGGATTCTTTTGATTCCGGCTGCGCCAGTCTAGATGGCTGAACATCTTGAAATTCATCTCGAATAGCCTGGGATTTAGCGACGGATTCCTCAAGTTTGGGCAGTTTTTGTATTGCTGATCCCGAAGCCTGCCGGGTTGCGATATCATCCTTAAACTGCGGATTTCCCCTGGAAAGCCTCATGTAGGGGGCTAATGAGAAATACAGAGTGTAGGCGATCACTACGGTCAGGAAAGCAGAGGCCAAAATGATCAAAGTATTTTTCCGATTCATGAGGCACCTCCCCTCCCTCGCTCGGTTTAGCCAATTTGTGCACCCTTTCACGCGTTTTTCCGGTTAAAAGAAATCTTGTCAGAATGCGAGGGGAATGGCAACCTTTTTCCGCGATGAGAGGCCCATGGTAAGCGGGCGGCAAACTTCGAAGAAAGGGGGATCAACGTCCCCCTTCTTCCCCCGTCGTCGCCGCTTCTTTCAAAGAGATCACGAAGGTCCTCACCCAGGCGGCCATAGCGGGTAAGGTTTCATGGAAGAAGCATCAAATTGGATTGATACGAGAGCGGTCTTACCTTGAGAGCACGATGAAGTGGGCCCTTCGATTTTTCGCCCAGGCCTCCTCATTGTGCTCCGCGTCTACGGGCATCTCCTCTCCATAGCTAATGGTCGAGATTCTATCCGGCGAAACCCCTACCGCCACGAGATACTGCCTAGCGGTGTTGGACCTTCTTTCCCCTAGGGCCAAATTATACTCGATGGTTCCCCTCTCGTCGCAGTGGCCTTCAATTTGAATTGTTAACTGGGAGTGTTTGAGAAGAAGCTCCGCATTCTGTGAGAGAATCTCCCGTGCTTTTGGCGTTAGATCGTATCGGTCAAAACCGAAATGAATATCCTTCAGGAGCGATGACTCGAGAAATTCCCCCTCCATTCCCGGGTATTTCTTCCTTTTCCAGCTCGTCTCCAACGCCTTTTGCTCGATTGCCTCCCTTTCCGTCTGCTCAGCGGGTTTTCCCCAGGCCTGTTCCTCTGCCGTTCCCGTAACCAAGGGTTCCTCTCTCACGGCCTTTTTCGCACAGGCCCCCATCAGCACGAGGGAAAAGATAACTCCCATAACGATAAACGATTTCTTGACCATAGCGAACCTCCTTTTTGGGATTTTGCCATTATCGGTCCATTGTGGGGGACCACGTTGGACTCGATTCCTTTCCCCGTGAAGGGGTCAACCTGTGCTGGTTGGCACCATTGACATTCATGCAATAGACATGGGATGGGCCTTCCCTGGTAGAGCTGAAGGCGATGAATCGGCCGTTGAAGCGGCCGCAGGGTCCGATGCGAGAATCAATGCACTTGCGTCTAAACGGGCAGGGGACAAGGCCAGCAATAACAACAAGACCAAAAGAATAGAGGTAACGATTTGCCTGTTTGGGGGGAACGTGTATGATCATGAGATGCAATTAAAGGTGAAGCTATATAAGGGAGAAGCAAATCGCGAGCCATCGTAGTGTCATTGTCAAAAGGTGTAAAATAGAATCAAAGGTTATACAGATAGTGTTAAAGCCCGCTTACTGATCGTTTTTGGGTCCTATACTCCTTCGAAAACCCAAATTACAAATTTGTATTCCCGGTACAAAAATGGGACTCAATAAAGGGATAACTCTCTACAGCCCTTCATTCCAGGACATGCAAAGCAGAGGATAAGGTTGAAGGCTCAAATGAAATAACTGTACCGGGGAAGGAATGGAATGAAGATTATACCCGCAACCGGGATACAACCTGAGGAGAGGAGGGAACAGCTCACCTTTCCCCCAAACCGATAAAGGGTTACCTTACATGGGAGGGGATGTATTGTCTGGCATGCTGAAACATGGCCAGGATGTTATCGAGGGGTACGTCGGGCTGGATGTTGTGGACGGCCCCGAGGACATACCCGCCCCCTTCACCCATAGCCTCGATGAGGTCTTCGATCGTTTTTTTCACGTCATCTACGCTGCCCCTGGGCAGGATCTTCTGGCTATCAATTCCCCCCCAGAAGGCCATGCGGCCGCGATACTTCCTCTTGAGTTCCCGTGGATCCATCCCCGCAGCCGTTACTTGGAGGGGATGGAGGGCATCGACGCCCATTTCGATCAAGTCCTCAATAATGGCCGCCACGGAGCCACAGGTGTGAAGGAGCATTTTCGCGGGGGAGAGGTCATGAACCTGACCAAAATATCTCGCATGCCTTGGCTTCACGTATTTCACGAAATGTTCGTAGCTGATCTGGAGCCCGTTTTGGGCCCCCAGGTCATCTCCGCAGAGAACAACGTCCACCTCCTGGCCCACGTGTTCCAAGACGTTCTTGGACATGTGAAGGGTTACCTCGAGGACGGCATCGAAAAGCGCCTCCAGTACCTTTGCATTGAGCGCTATATCGCAATACCAGTCCTCGAAGCCACGTAGGTACTGGCTTATATGGATAAAAGGAGGTTGGACGTTTAAGATGGCGGCACAGTCAGTCTCCTTCCTGACCCATTCCACTCGCTCCTTGACGCCTTGCAGAAGTCCAGGGTCATCCGGGTCTGGCCAGGGATAGTTGGCGATATCGGATACCGTGATCTCTCCCGAAAGGGGAGAGCTGAGGTTATCGTAATAGTAGCTGTGCTCCGGCTTGATGCGCTCAACACCCCACATGTCGCGGTACCGGTCGGGCCCGAGTTCCTGGTCCCTCCCTTTAACCGGGGCTCCCATCCAGACGCCTCGGGTGTCGATGTCCAGGGCCCGCAGAATTCCCTCGTCCACGTCGACGACCCTCATCATTCGATGGATAATTCTGCTTTCCGCTTGGATGTCGAAATGCCTTTTCAATTTCTCGTATCCCTCCAGCACAATGCTGCTGTCGTGGGTGCTTCCGAGGTCGATGGGGACTTTGTCAGGTTGCTGGTGGGATAACGCGGACATCAGTCTTTCTCTGTGAGTCATGGATTTTACCTCCTGATCTCGTTTGAAATTCCTTATTGGGTAGGGATCGAAGAAACCTGGAACGTCAATAGTTCCCGAAATCCTCCATCGCTCGGGCCAGTGCCATCAGGTTTGCGGGCTTGGCATAATCCGGCACCGAATTGCCGCTGGAAACGACGTAACCAAAGCCAGGTCCAAGATCTCGGATGAGATCGCGTACCTCGGCATAGGTCTCCTCTGGTGTTCCCATGCACAGGGTGTTGACGTTCACGTTGCCAAGAACACATACCCGATGGCCGTAATCTCGTTTGAATGCCCTGATGTCCATGCAATTTGGATCGATGGGATGAATTCCGGTGATGCCCATGGCCAAAAGGTCTTCAAGGATCGGCATGATATTTCCATCGGTATGGAGGATCCAGGGGACGGAGATTTCCCTATACGCCCGTTCATGGTACGGCACAACCCATTGGCGGAACATGGTCGGCGACATAAAGGGTGCGGTGTCAAAGGCAAAGTCATCCGTGGTTTTGACTGCATCCACCCCCATATCGCAGACTTTCCGGAGAACCTTGGCGGACCAATCCACATATGCTCCGGTCACCGCATCTATTAACTCCGGGTTGGTATACACTGCCTCCATGTACGTCTGAAGACCGATGGATATCAACGTCGACAAATACCCCAACCGCGTGGAACATATGACGGCGAATTCCTCTTTCTCTTGGACAAACTGTCTCACCGATTCGTACAGGGAATCATCTTCAGGGTCGGGGAGCGAGAACTTATCGCGGAAGTCGTCCATGTCCTTGATCAAGCCGTCTCCCGCAAAGGGTTGGCCTCCCTTGCCTATTGGCCTTTGGGAAAAAGTCGGGGCTACCAGGCGAACGGAAATGTTGTCCCGATGAAGCAACCGCGACAGGGCCTTCTCATCTTCCACGTTAAGCAGCTTCAAGCCCAGTTGGGGAATGTCCACCAGGGAAAGCTCTCGCCCGAGAAGCCTCCGTGCAATGCCCAATCCGATGGACGTTTCCACGAAGGAGACGCGATCCGTCTCCTCCCGCCTCAGTGCCGCTAAAAACCGTTCTGCGGGAATCATTTTCCAAGAGAAAAAATGGATTGCCAAAGAGAGCTTATGAGATTCCCCCATCTTTGGCCGAGGCACAACGTACTGTGTCCCTACTTGTAGATGGAGTACTCGATTTCTTTCGCAGTAATGAACTCCAGCAGTGCGGGCGTTCCCTCGTCCGTTTTTCCGATAGCGCGTTTGATGGCGGGGATGATCTCCGACGGCTGGGTGACCCGTTCGCCGTAACCGCCGAAGGCCTTCGCCATATCCGCGTAATTGCCGGAGATATCCGTGCTGCGATACTTCTCGGTTGCCACCTGCATGATGGGGATCT
>SMTZ1_10010223_pt1 | contig 11024 bp, 11 predicted proteins | sample DeeMarSWOR136_30_FD_25667 | JGI IMG/M metagenome (IMG submission 25667)
TCTATGAGATAGTCATCGCCCCGGAATACGAAGATGAGGCTCTGGCTGTACTCAAGGGCAAAAAGGACCTTCGCCTCCTCGCTGCGGGTCCGGCCCTGCCTGCAGAGAGCACCACCTCCTGGGATTCCCGCTCCGTCGCCGGCGGCTTCCTCATCCAGACCGGCGACCTTATCGCTGAGGAGAGCAAGAGCTGGAGCACCGTGACCCAGCGCGAGCCAACCGCCGATGAAATGAAAAACCTCGCCTTTGCCTGGCGGGCAGTGAAGCATGTGAAGTCCAATGCCATCGTGGTGGCGAAAGACTCCATGCTCTTGGGCATGGGGGCTGGTCAACCGAGCAGGGTGGATAGCGTGGAAATCGCCCTCAAGAAGGCCGGGGAGCGAGTAGCAGGGGCTGTTCTGGCCTCAGATGCCTTTTTCCCCTTCCCCGATGGCGTGGAGCTGGCGGCAAAAGCCGGGGTCAGCGCCATCATTGAGCCCGGGGGCTCGGTGCGGGATAACGAGGTCATCGAGGCGGCAAATCGACATAATGTGGCTATGGTTTTCACCGGCATTCGGCACTTCAAGCATTAATTGTCATGGGCATCGCTGAGCTGGACATCGTTTTAAAATCACTGCCAGCGGGGGAAAGGAAGCTCTTCGACCGCATTTTCCATGTCAGCGTATCCACAGGGCGATTAAATCCTCCGGCGACGATGCATCATTGGATCGAGCAGCACTTTGGCTCAGTGGCAGCAACCTCAAATCAAAAGGTGGTCAAGGTCACCAATCTGGTCACCTTCGAGGGGGCATTATTCAACAGTCTGCGAACTGGCCGCCCTATCGAAGCCAGGGAAAAGCTTGATGTCACCGCCCAGATCGTCCAGGGAACCCAGGGTGATCCGCTGCAAAACCCACATAGGGATACGCCAGAGGACATCTTCGGACGGGTTGAAGGAAAGCATTGTATCACTGGGAGCAACATCGCCAAGTACGATGGACTTCATGGGATAGTCATTTTCAGGGAGCACAATCCCTTGCTTTTCTCCGAGGAGCAAATCATTGACTATTTGGATACGGCCTGGCGCTGGGCCGAGAAAGCGCATCACAGCGACCCCGAGGCCAAATATTTCACCTTGATCTGGAATTGTTTGTGGAGGGCTGGTGCTTCCTTGCTTCATGGGCATGCTCAGGTCATGCTGGCCAGAGATATGCACTATGCCAAGGTTGAGGGCTTGCGCCAAGCTGCCCTCCGTTATCAAGCGGAATATGGCTCGAATTACTTTGCTGACCTGTACCAGGTTCACTTCTCCTTGGGCTGTGCCCTGGAGAAGGAGGGAATTAAGGTCATTGCCTCTCTGACGCCGATCAAGGAAAACGAGATCCTCCTTTTGGCACCGGAATTCAATCTCTCGCTCAAGGAGAGAATCTATGAGGCGTTAGCCTGTTTTCGAGACCGACTGCACGTCTTCAGCTTTAATCTGTTCTTAGCCACAGCTCCCCTGAGCCCGGCACCAGAAAGCTGGGACGGATTCCCGGTGCTGGTACGGCTGGTAGACCGGGGCGACCTGGAAAGCAGAGCCTCGGACATCGGGTCTATGGAGCTTTACAACTCGAGTGTGATTGGCAGCGACCCCTTCGAGCTGGCTCGGCTGCTGAAGAGGGCTTTGAGCGGGCAGTGAGGGTGGAGGACGAAGGCAAATGAGCTCAGCGATAAGCTTAGAAAAGGTAAGCAAAAGTCTGGGCAACCGTGAGGTTCTCAAAGGTGTCAGCTTTGCTGTGGAGCAAGGTGACATCTTTGGCTATCTTGGCCCCAATGCAGCCGGCAAGACCACTACCATCAGGATTCTGCTTGGCTTACTTAAGCCCACCTCGGGCAAGGCTACTATCTTAGGGGAGGATGTGTCAAAGGATGAAGCCAGAAGGAAGGTGGGTTTCGTCTTGGAGAGCGATGGGCTCTACGATAATATGACTGCCGAGGAGAACCTGGGATATTATGCTCGGATTTATGGAGTGGCTGAACCTGCGGAGAGGATCCGGGGGCTTTTGCATTCAGTGGGGCTTGGGGATAGAGCCAAGGACAAAACCGCCACCTATTCCAAGGGGATGAGGCAGAGGCTGGCCTTAGCCAGGGCCATGGCACATGATCCGGAGCTCTTGGTTCTGGATGAGCCCACCGCCGCCGTTGACCCCTCAGGTCAAATAGAGGTGAGGCAGGCCATCCTCAATATGGCTAATGAGGAGGGAAAGACTATCTTCTTGAGCTCTCACAATCTGGATGAAGTGCAGAGAATCTGCAATCGCATCGCCTTGATCGACCGCGGTGAGATTAAGCTCTGTGGTGAGTTGGAGCAGCTACAGCGGGATATGAGTGGAAATGAAGTGGAGATTGAGACAACCGAAGTCATTGCTGAGCCTCTCTTCACTGAACTCAAAAACCTGCCACATCTGGGGTTGCGAGAAAGGAAGGGCAAGAGCCTCACTTTCGTTCCCCAAGAGGGGGTAAGGGTCCCCGACCTAGTGAGCCTTCTCGTTAGCCGAGGGGTAGAGATTGAGGGGGTAAGTAAGAAAGAAGTCTCCCTCGAGGATATCTACTCCGCCATACTCAAGGAAGCGGAGCCATCATGAAGGGAATGTCTGTTGTTCTACGAAGCGATGTGGGGGATATCCTCCATAGCAGGGCGTTTCTGATCATTGCTATTATCATCGGTGTCATTACCGTGGGGGTAGCAGTAAGTGTACCTATCGCTCTCAACTGGTGGTTAGCCCCAGGACTAGATTGGGAAGAGGCAAAGCCTCTGTTAGAACTCTTCGTGGGGTTAGCAGTTAACTACGTGCCGCTCACAGTCCTATTTGCCTGCATGGCGACTTGGGCTACTGAGCCCATTGCTAAGGAAAAAGCCAAGGGCCCCATAGAATCGCTTCTGGCTACGCCATTGACTGCTCAAGCCGTTTGGATCGGGAAGAGCCTAGCCATTTTTCTGCCTGCCTACATCATTGGGCTTATCGCCACCGTGATCGTTATTCTGGCGATGAACTTTGCTTCTATCCTTCCGGCTACAGGTCATTTCGTCCTCCCGCCTCCAACAGCAGTTACCGGCTTTCTTTTTCTCCCCCTGCTCATGTTTGCCCTCATTTCACTAGGGGTTTTTCTCAGCCTGATTACCAACCCTGTTATTGGTCAGACCCTTGTGATATTTATTGGGGTAATTCTGCTGCAACTGATAGGTCAGCTTGGAGGGCGCATAACCTGGCTGCTGGCTTCGTGGGATTATGCCCTGTATAATTTAGCCGGCGCAGCCCTTCTGGGAGTGATAGCCTTTTTGCTCTCCCGCCGTTTTCTCAGCAAGGAAAACATCATCCTATCAAGTAAGGGAAAATGGGCATAACAATTTCTCAACTGGCTTAGGCATATGTGGCAAAGGAGAGGTGAAATGGAGGTCAAGGTACTATCAGGGGACATCACCAAAATCGCGGCAGACGCCGTTATAGTGAACCTGTTTCAGGGGGTGCAGCGCCCCGGCGGTGCCACCGGAGCTGTGGACCAAGCCCTTGATGGTGCCATCTCCCAGCTTATCGCCCGAGGCGAGATCAAGGGCAAGCTAAACGAGGTCACTGTAATCCACACCCTGGGGCGGATGGAGGCAGCACGGGCGGTGGTGGTCGGGCTGGGAAAACAGGACGATTTCACCCCGGATCGGATTCGGGGGATAATGGCGGAGGCCTGCAAATCGCTGCGCAGGGTCGGTGCCGAGCAGGTTGCCACAGTAGTTCACGGTGCCGGAATTGGCGGCATTGACCCGCAGAAAGCAGCCCAGGCCATAGTGGAGGGAAGCATCCTCGGGCTCTACACCTTCGATAAGCACAGGACCAAGGAGCCGGAACATCGAGAGGTCAAGGAGCTTTTGATTGTGGAGAGAGATGAGGCCAAAATCCAAAATTTGGAGCAGGGGGTCTATAGAGGCAAGGTCTTGGCCCAGGCGACCAGCGTGGCGCGGGATCTGGTCAACCAGCCAGCAAACTACATGACCCCAGGCAATATGGCACAGGCGGCCCGGGAGGTGGCCGAGGCCTGGGGGCTGGAGCTTGAGGTGCTGGAACGAGATGAGATGGAGCGGCTGGGGATGGGGGCACTCCTGGGTGTGGCTCAGGGGAGTGCTCAGCCGCCCAAGTTCATCATGCTCAGCTATCGTGGTGCCGATAGCTCCCAGAGCCCCTTGGGGCTTATCGGCAAGGGGATAACCTTCGATTCCGGGGGCATCTCGATAAAGCCAGGGGAGGGAATGGCTGATATGAAAGGTGATATGGCGGGAGGGGCTGCCGTCATCGCCGCGATGCGCGCCATCGCCGAGCTTAAGCCGAGGATCAACGTCACTGGTATGATCCCCGCAGTAGAGAACATGCCGAGTGGTACTGCGCTGAAACCGGGCGATGTGCTCAAGGCGATGAATGGCAAGACCATCGAGGTGGTGAACACCGACGCCGAAGGGCGGTTGATTTTGGCCGATGCCCTGTGCTATGCCCGCAAGCTGGGGCTCTCTCCCCTAATCGATGTCGCCACCCTGACCGGCGCCTGCCATATAGCCCTGGGCGATATTTGCAGCGGTGGCTTCGCCAATGACCAGGAGCTTGCGGATAAGGTGATCAAGGCCGGCCAGGATTCCGGGGAGCGGATTTGGCAACTGCCGATGTACGAGGAGTATAAGGAACAGAATAAGAGCGATGTCGCCGATATCAAGAACACGGGGGGGAGATGGGGAGGAGCTATTACCGCCGCTCAGTTCTTAGCTGAGTTTGCCGAAGATACCCCTTGGGTTCACTTAGACATCGCGGGCACAGCGCAGGCGGAGAAAGATCGCACCTATCTGGTGAAAGGGGCCACCGGGGCAATGGTGCGGACGCTGGTCAACTTGGCTTTGTCCCTGGCGGAGAAGCAGCGAGAAGGTTTACCATGAAGATCACATGGCTCGGCCATGCCTGTCTTCTGATCACCGCCGAATACGGGCATTGGAGCACGCTCTGTAAATTGACAGCCAGGGGCAAGATGGGTATAATGGCGCATATGTAGTGCCGAACTTTGGGATAATCAGAGTAGCAAAGGATGCCGAAGCGAACTTATCAGCCGAAGAAGATCCCCAGGAAGCGCGAGCACGGCTTTCGTGCCCGGATGAGCACTCGAGGTGGTCGCGCCGTCTTGAGCCGGAGACGGCTTAAGTGCCGTTATAAGCTAACAGTGTAAATGAGAAAGGAGCAGCGGCTGACCAAGGACTCAGAGTTCGCTAAGGTGGTTAAGCAGGGCCGCACTTGGATCCACGACCTTATGCTGCTGAAGACATTACCCAATGGGCTGGAATTTAATCGATATGGCTTTATTGCCAGCAAGAAGGTGGGCAGGGCGGTGGTACGTAATCAGGTGAGGAGGCGGATGCGTGAGGTGGCGAGACTGACCCCGATCACGCCGGGATGGGACTTAGTATTCATCGCTCGCAGTCAAGCTGCCGATGCACAGTATCACGATCTCGAGGTGGCGATAAAGGTGCTTTTACGACGGGCTCGTCTGCTATTAGGAGCATAGATGGAACGGATTGCCCTCGTTTTGATTCGCTTCTATCAGCTTGCTATTTCGCCGTTTACCCCGCCTTCTTGCCGCTATGTCCCCACCTGCTCACAGTATGGCTATGAAGCGATCACGAAGCATGGGCTGATAAAGGGGGGATTATTAACGGCAAAGCGTCTGTTGCGCTGTCATCCCTTCAGCAAAGGGGGCATTGATCCCGTCCCATGAATATCTTTCGAGGTAGAAATTGATCGAACTTTGGCACACCATCGCTGTCAACCCGATGTTTTGGCTCCTCACGCACCTCTCCGTGGCGGGGTGCCTTGGGTGTGGCATCATCTTCCTTACCATCATCGTCCGCATCGTCATCTTCCCCCTCACCCTGAGGCAACTGCGCAGCACTAAGGCGATGATGGCTCTTCAGCCCAAGATGGCGGAGCTGCAGAAGAAATATGGCAAAGACAAGAAAAAGCTCTCCGAAGAGACGGTGAAGCTCTATCGGGAGGCCAAGATAAACCCCCTGGGCTGCCTGTGGCCGATGCTGGTTCAGCTCCCCATCTGGATCGCCCTGTATCAGGCCGTCAGGAAGGTACTGAACGAAATCAACGCGGGCACCCTCACAGATATCAATATAAACTTCCTCGGTATGAACCTGGGTGACACCCCAGGGTGGTCTGCTTTCTGGCTGGTCATCTTGGTCATGTTCAGCATGTACGTGTTGCAGAAGATGTCCACCATGCCCAGTGCAGACCCCAAGCAGCAGCAGATGACCAGAATAATGGTATTGATCTTCCCCTTGATGTTTGGCTTTATCACCCTGCTATTCCCCGCTGGGTTAGGGCTCTACTTCCTGGCGTCCAATATCATCGGCATCGTCATGCAATACTATGTCACCGGATGGGGGACACTTCGGCTGCCAGCCCCGATCAGCGAGAAGCTCCCCATTGACCGGCTGCCGGCTTGGATGAAACGCACCAGCGCGAGCACCACACCTGCGATTACAGCTCCAGGCAAGCCATCCTCAGCAACAGAGGGAGGCGCACTACCCCCGACAACAGAGGCAGGCGCACCACCACCAACGGAGGCAGGCGCACCACCACCAACAACAGAGGCAAGCGCACTACCCCCAACAACGGGGCCGGGCAAGCCACCCCCAATAAAAGGAGAGAAGGCGGAACATGGAAAGCGTAGAGATAAGCGCAAGGACCGTGGAAGAGGCCGTCGAGGCCGCACTAAGTGAACTGGGCCTGGATCGCTCCGAGGTGGAGATCGAGGTTCTCAAAGAAGGGAAGGTTGGCCTGTTTGGGCTCGGTGGTGAGGAAGCCAGGGTCAGGGTGACGCCAGTGGCCAAACCAGCCATCGCGCCGGGCGATGTCGCCGCCGCGCCGGGCGATGTCGCCGCAATGGCTAAGGATGCAGTGGAGAAGCTCCTGTTTCTGATGAAAATTCCAGCTACAGTGCAGCTCAGGGAAGAGGATGAGGCGCCGTTCTCAGCCACTCTCGACATCGAGGGTGAGGAATTAGGGCTCCTCATCGGGCGTCGTGGCCAGACACTGACTACGCTGCAATATATAGTCAATCTTATCGTCAGTCGCAAGCTCAAGAGCGGCGTTCGGATAAATCTCGACGTCGCCGGCTATAAGCAGCGACGCCAAGAGGAGCTGCACAATCTGGCTTTGCGTATCGCTGAGTTAGTGAAGTCCACCAAACGCGCCATAACCCTGGAGCCCATGTCCCCCTCTGAGCGCCGCGTCGTTCATCTTGCACTGCGAGACGATCCAGAGGTGATCACTCAAAGCGTGGGCGAGGAGGAAAACCGCAAGGTGATCGTCTCATTGCGGAGGAGGTAGCGGCGCTTTTATGAAAGCGGTTATCCTGGTTGGCGGCCAAGGAACCAGGCTCCGCCCCCTGACTCTAAATATCGGCAAAGCCATGGTTCCTGTTGTGAACAAACCCTTCCTCGAGCACATGCTCTATTATCTCAAGGGATATGCGGTCGATGATATTGTGTTGGCCTTACATTATCGCCCCAGCCAGGTCGAAGCTCATTTTGGGGCTGGTGGCAGGCTCGGGATCAAGCTGAGCTATGTAGTGGAGGAAAACCCTCTGGGCACGGCAGGGGCGGTGAAGAACAGCGAGCAATACCTCGGGGAAACCTTTTTCGTGCTCAACGGTGATATCTTCACCGACTTGGACCTCGGCGCCATGATAGCTTTCCATGGTGAAAGGAAGGCCAAGGTTACCATCGCCCTCACCCCAGTGGCCGACCCTACCATGTATGGAGTGGTGGAGACTGATGAGGGGGGCCGAATTGGGCGATTTGTGGAGAAACCAAGCCGGGATCAAGTGACCAGCAACATGATCAATGCCGGCATCTATATTCTGGAGCCTGAGGTGCTCAACTCTATCCCCGCTCAGACCCATTTCACGTTCGAATATAACCTCTTCCCGATGCTTCTGGAGATGGGACAGCCGCTCTATGGCTATGCCACTCATGATTATTGGATTGATATCGGCAATCCAGAGAAATACCTCAGGCTAAACCATGACCTGCTCCTGGGTCGCTGTGGCCGAGGCTTCAGTTACACTGCCGAGGCGAGCTCTATCCATTCCACAGCCCAGATAAGGGGGCCTGTGGTCATAGGAAAAGATGCCAACATCGGCGCCGATGTTGTGCTCCAAGGGCCTACCGTTATCGGTCCCGGCTGCAAGATCGGGGAAGGGACAGTCGTCGAGGGCGCAGTGCTGTGGAGCGCGGTTCGGATTGGACGGCGAGCCATGTTGCAGAACTGCATTATAGCCGATAATTGCTCTATCGGCGACGAGGGCTACATTGGCAGCGGCTCGGTTTTGGGCGCCGATGTCACCGTAGCCCGGGGAGGCAGATTAGAGCCCGGAACTAAGGTTTGGCCTGGCACTGAGGTGGAATCAGAAATCTTGGGCAAGCGAGGTTGAGATGTCTGGGGCATTGCATGGCATCAGGATAATCGATGTCGCCCGCTTTTACGCGGGGCCCTACTGCCCTATGCTCTTGGGCGATTTGGGCGCGGAGGTGATTAAGATCGAGGAGCCCAAAGCAGGGGATGGACAAAGAGCGCTGGCCCCTTTGATCGGTGGCCAAGGTTATCCCTTCCTCATCGTGAGCCGCAACAAGAAAGGCATCACCCTCAACCTGAAGGCTGAGCGCGGCAAGGAGATCTTCAAGGAGCTGGTGGCGAAGGGGGACGTGGTGATTGAGAACTTCGCCCCGGGTGTTATGGACAAGCTCGGCCTTGGCTACCACGAATTGCGGAAGGTCAATCCGGAGATAATATTTGCCTCGGTATCCGGATTTGGACAAAAAGGGCCCCACCGCTCGCGGGTGGCATATGACATGATTGCCCAGGCTACTGGGGGGATGATGGCTGTCACCGGCTATCCCGATCAGCCCCCGCTGAGGGTCGGGCCATCGATTGCCGATTTCGTGGCTTCCCTTCACGCTGCGATCGCTATCTTAGCTGCCTTATACCATAGGCAGCAGGCAGGGCATGGGCAGGCCATCGATATCTCGATGCAGGATTGCATGTGGGCCATCACCGCTGTCGAGTTCTCGGCACCATACTTCTTGACCGGCAAACCCCTGCCCAGGTGGGGCAATCGCCAGCACCAGTGTGCTCCCTATAATGCCTATCAAGCCACAGATGGCTATGTAGTAATCGCGACTACCACCGATGGTCAATGGCAAAGTCTATTGAAGGCCATGGGGAGGGAGGAGTTTTCAGGGGCGCCGCATCTTGCCACCCCGAGCCAACGGGTGGCTCCAGGTATTGGCCGAGCTCGGCGACAGCCGTGTGCCGTGTGCCCCCATCCTCGACATCGGGGAGGTAGCCAATGATCCTCACCTTCTGGCTCGGGACATGGTGGTCGAGGTGAAGCAACCGGGAGCAGGTGAGATCAAGGTTCCTGGATCGGTGTTTAAGCTCTCGGAAACGCCCGGGGAAGTAAAGCTTCCCGCCCCGTTATTGGGTCAGCACAATGAGGAAGTATACTGCGGCTTGTTGGGTTATCCTAAGGAACAATTAGCCAGCTTGGCCGAGGAAGGGATAATCTGATGTTCCAGCCAGTGCCGCAAAGGCCCGATTTCCCCGAGCTCGAGGAGCGAATATTGAGCTTCTGGCGCGAAAGGCGCGTCTTCCCAAAAAGCTTGGAGCAGCGTCAAGGCGCCCCCCTGTTCGTCTTCTATGAGGGTCCGCCAACGGTCAACGCCAGCCCCGGTGTGCACCATGCCCTATCTCGGGTGTTTAAGGACGTCTTCCCTCGTTATAAGACGATGAAGGGCTACTATGCCCCGCGCAAGGCGGGCTGGGACTGTCACGGGCTCCCCGTGGAGCTGGAGGTGGAGCAGGAGCTGGGATTTAGCGCCAAGCAGGACATCGAATCCTACGGCGTGAGCCGGTTCAATGATAGATGCCGCCAGATCGTTTTGCGCCATATCGAGGCGTGGGAGCGGCTTACCGAGCGCATTGGCTTCTGGCTCGATATGGACCACCCTTACATCACCATGGACAATGACTACATCGAGAGCTGCTGGTGGATAATGAAGCAGCTTTGGCAGAAGGGGCTCATCTATGAGGGCTACAAGGTGACCCCGCACTGCCCCCGCTGCGGCACGTCTCTTTCCTCCCATGAGGTTGCCCTGGGCTATGAGGAAACCGATGACCCCTCGATTTGGGTGAAATTCAGGGTCGCCGACACCCGCCTGCTCGAGCGATTTGGCGCTGACCCCAAATTACCCACCTATTTTCTTGCGTGGACGACAACTCCATGGACGCTGCCCGGAAATACCGCCCTGGCAGTAGCACCAGAAGCGGAATACGCCATTATTGAAGCGGATGGCGAGCAGTTGATTCTGGCTCAAGTGTTAGCCAGTGAGGTGATAACAGGTGACTTCAAGGTGATAGCCACCATTTTGGGGGCAGAGCTATCGGAATTGCACTATGAACCTCTATACAAAATTCCTATCGGTTACAGTGAGCAAGACAAGCCAGCTTATCGCCTTATAGTGGGCGACTTCGTCTCCATGGAGGAGGGCACTGGCATTGTTCATATTGCCCCCGCTTATGGCCAAATAGATTTCGAAGTAGGTGAGAAAGAGGGTTTGCCCCTTGTCCATAGTGTTGACCCGAGTGGGCGAGCAAAGACTTTCCCCAGCGGGGTTACCCCTAAGTATAGGGAGGAAGTCCTTGCAGGGCGTGTTATACCGACATTTGCGCCCGAGGTGCCGATCGTGCCAGGTAGGGGCAAGTTTGTGAAAGACGCCGATAAGGATATTCTCGAGGATTTGAAGCAAAGAGGGCTGCTCTATCGCAGCGAGCGCATTCGCCATAGCTATCCCTTTTGCTGGCGCTGCGATACACCCCTCCTCTACTATGCCAAGGAAACATGGTACATCAAGACCACAGCGCTGAAGGACAGGCTTATTGCCGGCAATGACGAGATCAACTGGTATC
>SMTZ1_10007346_pt1 | contig 11023 bp, 10 predicted proteins | sample DeeMarSWOR136_30_FD_25667 | JGI IMG/M metagenome (IMG submission 25667)
TGTTTCTCAATATGATGTGGGCACTCTCTTTTCTGGCTGCTGCCTTAAAGATGTCGTGGGTGGCATGGCTCTTTGATGGTGAAGGAAAGGAGGGCATGAAGAATGCGTATGGACTTTTGTATATCAGCTCTCTCCCGTTGATTCTCGCTGGCAGGGGGTTGGGGATCTTTCTGGAAGATTTCTCTGGTAGTCCTCGCGTTTCCATACTGCTGGCAGGGCTGATCATGATAGGGTTGGGGTTCTGGATCTTTACATTTCCGGAGAACTATGGAGATCGTGAGAAATCACTGCTGGACATTGCGAAAAGTGGGGTAACCCAGCTCAAATCCAGCAGAGTTCTCCAGTTGATTGTTATTCAGGGTATTTTCACAGATCTTCCTTTATGGGTCAAAGGAACGTGGAAAAGTTATCTTGTGGAGGAATTCAACCTCTCGTCAGACGAAACCTTCAAGACGCTCTGGTTTCTCATTATAGAAATCTTCATATTACTGAAAGAGAACCAAAAAACCTCACATAGCGATTTTGAGGCAAACCATATATGTGTACCCTTATTATTGATGATCTCCTGTAATTTACTGGAGGTAATGTAGTCAGTGTGCTTGTCAATTTCTTTCAGCAGGTTTACCTTGATGTCAAGACCGTAGAGATCAGACAAGATCTTGAAGACAGTGCTTGAAAGGTTCAAAGAGGACCTCTTCAATTCTTTAGAGAGCGTGCTCAAAAATTCGTTGTACTTCTCCTGGTCCAACACTCTGGGATCAAACTCTCTATACTCTATTTCGAAGAATTCACATATCTGTTTCACAACAAACAAGTATGCAGACCACTTAACCCTTGCTCATGAACCTTTCCCTGTTACAGTAAAAAGCTTCCACAGAACCCTTTTTGCACGACCGAAATCTTTAACTGAATTCGGGATTAACAGGAGTATGAAACCTGGACTTGCTGTCATTGACATGCAAAATATCCTCTTTAGAACTCCTGAAAGATGCACAAATAAAGAACAATTAATTGAAAACATTAATGTTTTGATCAGATATTTTTCAGACCACAAGTGGCCAGTATACGTGGTTGTAACTGAGCATGACCCTGATAAAACCACGTGGACCCTTAACATGTTAGATGATAATGCAGCAGTATTACTGAGAGGGAGTGATGAAGCATCAGTCGTAGAAGGAATTGTAAAAACCTCTTTTGACAGAAAAGTAGTAAAGACACGCATGGATGCATTTTTAAATACTGATTTTAAAAGACAGTTAACAAACGATAGCGTCGATTTGTTGGTATGCGGTGGAGCTTATACTCATGGGTGTGTGTATCATACTGCTGTGGGTGCTTACGAGAGAAACATTCGCTCAATAATAGCTTTGGATTGTATACCTGATTACACGCCTGATTCATATCCTGTTCTCCCTGATATGCTCTTGAAATTCTATGCTGAACATAGTACTATTATGAATAATCAGGAAATAATAGAATATCTCTCTCACTACACAGATGTACCAATTGAGTCTGACACTTTAACTGGTCACAAAAATACAGTCAGTTTACGGAAAGTTACAGAAGAGAACTTAAAATCAGTTTTGAACCTGGGAGTGACTAAAGAACAGGAGAAGTTCGTGGCTTCGAATGCCCGCTCTATTGCAGAAGCGTACTTCGCTGACTATGCGTGGTTTAGAGCAATTTATGCTGGTGAAAAACCCGTGGGCTTCCTCATGATTTCTGATATGCCTGAGAAAGCAGAGTATTATTTGTGGCGCTTCATGATTGACGCTAAATACCAGGGAAGGGGTTACGGCAGAAAAGCGCTGGAGTTACTCATTGATCATGTAAAGACGAGACCCAACGCGAAAGCATTCTATACAAGCCATCGCAAGGGCAAAGGGGGCCCCGAAGGGTTTTACCTGAAAATGGGCTTCAAACACACAGGAGAAGTGCACCACGGAGAGTATCTGATGAAACTGGAGCTCTAACGAACAGAATCCTAGAATGTCACCTTGAATCACTCATAAAGTGTGCAATTTGAAATTTTTTGCTCGAAACTCATCCTCTAGAATACTCATCATGACAAAATCATGGTACTCATGGTTGTAGTAGTACCCATCTCTCTGTACACCTTCTTTTTTGAACCCAACTTTTTGATAGAATTGCAGTGCTCTCTCATTAAACCCTACCACACCAACAGACACTCTGTGAAAGTTCAGGTATCCAAATGCATAGTCCAACAAAAGGTTGATAGCTTCTGTACCGTACCCTTTGCCCCAGCAGTCTTTTTCTCCAATGATTAACGTTAGATCTGTAGTTCTCCAGGGGTAGAACATTCGCAACAGCCCTGCTTCTCCGATAAGGCGGTTCTTATCTTTCAATACTACTGAAAACCAAGCCCTCTCTTTTTTTGTGTGTATTTTTTCCAGAAATTCAGCAGCTCTCTTCATACTCGTGGGCAGAACTTCACCTGTTAATCCCCTGATCTCTGGATCATTTGCCCACGTGCAGATCAAGGGGAGATCATCTCCTTCTGGCGGTCTGAGGCAAATCTGATCTCCCACCAGGAATGGAGGTTGGCAGTTATGTGTCATGATGTCTCCTTTTCTTTTGATTAATAAGCCTTTGTTTTGGGCAGCTCAACCCTATACATTTGGATCTCGGGAGTGTAAGAGTTATACTTGATGGATTAATGGAATCTGGATCTAATTTCCTTCGTTTCTTGGCAGCGATTGTTCTTATTATTGGCATATTCCTTGTTGTTGAAGAGAAAACCCGATTTTTTCGCTTCAATGAATGAACTTCTTCTTAAAGCGCAATGATCAGATCAAAATTATATCTCTACCGTATCTACACAAAGCAAAAACTCCACATGCAAAATCCTCATGGACTACCGTACTTTCATCCAAGAAACAGAACAATCTCTTCTGTCTCATACATGTGCACGCCCAATAATCTACAGCAAAGAAAACCTTTTGAGTAGGTGTATCGTGACATACACATCCGGGAGGTGCAAGAGATGCTTCTGAAGATCTTGAGGGAATAGCATCCTGTCAGTAAACAAGAATTGTGAAAAATCATTTTCAAAATTCGGTGGATAATTCAAGAGTATATCTCAGGGTACTTGAGGAGAATTATGGATTATATTCATCGCAACATCAGTTCTCGTGTATTAAGTTTTTCTCAAGCGATTGCAGCCAAGTCACAGTTATTCATCCCACTCCCACCCCTCTGAAGATGGAGGAATTCCTTCAGCATCCTGTACGATCTTTTTCAGCAGATCCAACGCCTGATAAACTTGTTTTCCACCTTTCCTTGTCAGGAAAACAATAATAATAGTCTCAATGCCCTCTCTGGCCAACCCTACAAACCGAAGAGAAGAAATTTCTTTAGCTGCTTCATGAAGGTGCGGAACCATCCTCAACAAATCCTCATCAAACACAGTTTCCTTCTGGCTGCTGTCTGCCAAGGTTGGGAAGAAAAATCTCGCGGCACCAGACGGCCGAATATGAGAAAGATAGTTGTATCGATCTTTTGTGGCATGCGTGCTCCCTCTGTATGGAGTCCAGATCTGATAGTGATCCGGCGCTTGCTGCCAGTCAAACCACATTCCTTGCTTCAAGTAAATCCAGTACGTATAAAGGACAAGGATGCTATGATGCAGAACCACATATTCTTTCGTTCCCTCTCTCAGGGTTACTTTGACCCTTACAAGATCGAAATCTTCTGCAACCCAGCTCGGTGGAAATTCCTTGATTGCGGCATATAAGTCGCTGTAGGCAAATCCTGAGAACATGAACACAAAAAAAACAAGTGTGCTGCCAAAGAAAATAAGTGTGCTGAGAGTTTCCGAGAATATGACTGTGAATATGAAAAGAATCAGGAGAAAAGCTCCCAAAACAGAACCCAGTATTCCATGTCTGAGCAGCCACCATTTCATTCCGGAAGGCATAGTACATACCATGTGACATCCCGACTCACACTTTTCTGTGTACTTATAAAGATTTTGCGATCCTGGCTGCCGATTGCTCCTGAGGATGTACTGGAACCTATGCGCTCGCCAGGTCTACTGCTTTCCTTGCAGCTTCTGCCATGCTGTCAGAGGCACTGTACCCGTGTTCTTTTAAGATTTTCTTCCCCTGTTCTTCATTAGTACCCATCATTCTCACCGAAATAGGTATTTGAGGCGCAAACTCTACAATACCTTCAGCAATCTGGTCGCACCGGGTAATACCACCGAAAATGTTAATGAATATTGATTTCAACCCTTCTTGCCTCGTTACAATCTCTAAAGCTTGCTTCATGTTTTCAGCATTAGCTCCACCACCTACATCTAAAAAGTTTGCCGGGTCGCCACCGTACTTTTGGATGATGTCTAAAGAGGCCATGACCAGCCCTGCACCACACCCAATAATGGCAATATCTCCCTTCAAAGACACGTAGGACAGCCCTGCTTTCTTGGCCATTCGCTCTAATTCTGTGAATTCTTCTTCTTTTGGTTCGAACTTCTGTCTATACAGTGCATTATCATCCACATTCAATTTAGCATCCACTGCTGAAAACCCATCTCCTGACAAGGCCAAGGGATTGATCTCGATCAGTTCTGCATCATACGTTGTACAGATCTTGTACAATCTCTGGACAATCCGTGAAAATCCAAGAAGAGGTTTTCCTTCTAACCCAATTTTCTTGCCTAACTCTACAGCATGATACGATTTCAATCCCATGAAAGGATCAATCTCTAATTTTGCTATCTTTTCAGGAGATTTTTCTGCCACTTCCTCTATTTCAATGCCACCTTCCGATGAAGCTAAGGCCACAACCTTTCGGGTGTTCCTGTCCACCACCAACCCCAGGTAGTACTCCTTCTGGATGTCCACTGCCGGGTACACCAGCAACTTCTTCACAGGTATTCCCTTAATATCCATGGACAAAATTTTTTCTGCAGTTTTTCTGGCCTCTTTTTCATTCTGGCAGATTTTGACTCCTCCTGCTTTACCACGTCCTCCTACTAAAACCTGGGCCTTGACCACCACAGGGTAGGAGAATCCTTCAATTTCTGATGAACTGGTAATGACTTTCCCTTCAGGCACTGGAATGCCGAACTGTGAAAAGATCTCTTTAGCTTCGTACTCGTACAGCTTCATGGGTTACCTTTTGATGTGCCCTTTAAAGGCTTTACGAAAAAGGTACTGGTTTTAAGAATTGAAAAGGGTTACCTCGTTCTACCAAAATTACACAACTCTCAAAATTCACTTCAGTCTGGTGAAATTCTAAAATAGTGAAGATCTCTAACAAAACCTTATAACAGTCTACAAAAATATCAATTCTATGAGAGTCAAAAATCTTATGGGACTAAAAGTATATGACAAAGATGCTATCGAAATTGGCAAAATCAATGACCTGGAAATAAATCCAACCTCTTTCACCATAGAACAAGTCTACATCAAATCAGGTATGACAAAAAAGAAAGGGATTTCCCCCGACGACATAGATCGCATTGGGGATACTGTCATTTTGAAAATTGCAAAAGATGAATTAGTCTGAAACCATAGAAAACAACAGTGAACAGTACAACCCACACTAGTAGCCTAACCTATTTCGATCCTGTAGGCGCAGCACTCATTCCCCTGTGCCATAGATGCTGTTCTCTCTGCAGGTTGCCCCAGTAACCTCTCCAAAAACATAGCGTGAACACTGCACACTTGGGGATACTTTTGGGCTACATCATAAAAAGAGCAGTTATAGTTCTTCAGCAAATAACTGTTTCCATCATTCTCTACAGAAGCATAAGCTCCCCATTCATTCAATATGTCAGCAACAATTCCAACTCGCTCTTCCAATGGTTTGCCATGGACTCTCTCTGTATACAGAAGCGAGAATCTGATTCCAATACTTTCAAAGAGCACATCCAGTTTCTCCATCCCCTGTTCTTCAACAACTTCTTCAATCAGATACTGTGCTAACCAGTTGTAGTATTTGGGAAATACTTTTTCTGCCTCTTCTGTTATGACATAGATCACTTTTGGCCTTCCTATGCCCTCTTTCAGCCGTTCTCTCCTCACCAGAGACTCTTTTTCCAGTATGGTGAGGTGCTGTCTGATTGCAGTGGGACTGATTTCAATCTTGGAGCTCAAATAATCCACAGTGCACCGTTCTCTCTTCAAGATTTTGAGTATCGCGTATCTGGAACTGCACATGCTCGAAGAGTTCATCGACCCTTTTTGTATACTGTATTTAAATAACTTTCGACAGAACTCACTTTTTTTACTGTCGAAAATCAACAAAAGTTATAAAGGGCCACAAAAAGGAGTGGACATGGTTACCATTGTTACCTGCGGTATCCTTGAATGTGAAGTCAAAAAAGCAGTGAAAAATCTCAAAATTTGTTTACCTGTCAAGGTTATGCCTCCTCAGCTCCATTTGTACCCTTCCAAGTTGAAAGAGCAGTTAGTGCACCAATTGAGGGAAATTGAAGGTTCAAAAATTGTGGTGTATGGGAACTGTTTTCCAAGAATAGATGAGGTGTGCAAGCAGTATAATGCTGAAAGGGTGCAGGGGGGAACCTGTTACGAACTCGTGGCTGGAGAGAGGTTTTACCAGTTGCTGAAAGAAGAACCAGGTACCTATTTTTTGCTTCCGACATTGTGTGAGCACTTTGAAGAATTAACCAGTGAACTTGAAATGGAAAAGACTAGAAAGATCTTCTTTAAAAATTATAGGCGGTCTATATTTCTGGATACAGGGGTACTATGTGGAAGGTGCAGGGAAATTGCCGAAAAGCTGGAGTTACCTTACTACAGGGTGTATGTGGGTACTGAGATCCTTGAAGAAAAATTAAGAAAGTTGATACAGATAAGAGATGAGAAAGAGAAATAAAAAAGGAAAAGAAAGGGAATATAAAAATTGGCAAAATAAAAAATGAAATCACTAAATGTTATGTCTAAGAGCAGGGTAGCCATGGGAGCTCCTGCTATGTAACGTGACCACATTGGTTTGAAGGGGATGTAACCTATTCTTTATGTGGGAGAAGCAGAAGTCCAATTATCACCAATGCGGTAACTAGTGCTGTTCCTAAGCAGCCCTCATCTTTTGTCTGATATCTTTGATATTCGCGTGAAGCCTTTTCCACTGTTTCTTGTGAGAAGAGATCTGCGATCCGGGTATAGGGAGGGTCTTTAGCTAACTCCTCTTGTACACTAAGGGTTGCTACCTCATCAAACTGGTGCCAATAATACAGATAGATTGTGCCATTTTTTAGATCAAAAATGTTCGAGTAAAGAGTATTTGAGGAAGCACCTTCAGCATGAACTGCATCCAAGATTGATCGGGCATACTCTGTTGTTAAATCATCTTCATTTCTAATTTTCTCTAACATCTCTACTGCTGTATCGTATCGCCAGCAAAGACCTTCTCTCTCGTTTCTTTGGTAGTGTGCTAGGTTGAAATTTGTTGATACTAAGTACCCATCTTCTTTTCTCGTGAAAGCTATCTCACCATCTGGTCCAGCACTGATGACCACTGCATCACCTGCTGCATCTGCTAGGTGTATTTGATACTGGAGTGATGTACCCCAAGAGTAACTCTGAGCCATAGCAATAGCTTCTTCCACAGTAGCACATTCCCTCAAGATAATAAACCCTGGATTGCCTCTTAACGGGGGCAGTTCAGGATGTGGGGTTAAAGCTGCTTTTGGTAACGCATTGTAGTCAAAGGCCAACCCTTTCTCATTAATACCGCTCTGAGGGGAAAAATTATCATACCCAAAATATACTCCACCATAAAACTGCACAGTGGAAGGAGAAACCCAGTAGTACGTATTCGGATTGGTGTAATCTTCGTTATTGCCAAAGAAAACTGTATCACCACAAGAAGCTGTGAAAATCGTACATGATTCAGGAGTATCTGAGAATTCTGAGTGACTGGAACCCCATAAGGCCACGCTCATGAGGACCACACATATCAGGTTTTTCTTCATATCTTCTCCTCCGTTGAACCTTGTTGATGTAGGGAGGCTCCAAGGATCTACAAATATAAAGGGTATGGTTGAGGTTACTCTGTGAGTTTCCTTTAAAAAAAATTGAAAAATACTTTCTGATTTCAATTCTCCTGGTTAGCAATAAAAATTTCTTCCGTGATTCTATTTAATTCTTCTACTTAATTCTATAGAATCCTTATTGTGGCCTAAAATTAACCCTACGCAACTCTAAAGGTAATGGAAACCTCAGTTCCTTCAGTTCTCTCCACCCTGATCTTACCATCCAACTGGTCTTCAGCCAAGATAGTAACCAGACACAATCCTAACGATTGTGTATTTCTAAAATCTATGCCCTCTGGTATACCCACCCCATCATCTTTGACTACTAATTCAATTTCATTCCCATCACATGGGTGTAGACTAACAGTGATTTCCCCTCTTTTCTTACCAGGAAAAGCATGCTTCAAGGAATTGGACACTAATTCGTTAATGATTAACCCGCACGGTATAGCATGATCAGACCCTAAAGAAACATTTTCCACATCTAATTTCAGAGTAATTCTACTCGAACCAATTCTCCAAGACTGAACCAATGAACGTGTTAGACTCTTTATGTACTCTTTGATGTTAATGCTTGCCAAATCCTTGGATTGATACAGGTTCTCGTGGACTAAAGCCATGGAGTGTATGCGGTTCTGTATATCTTTGAACACCTCAAGCAGCTGGCTGTCTTTGATATATTTCGACTGCAAATTTAAGAGACTGGATATGATCTGCATGTTGTTTTTGACCCGGTGATGGATCTCCTTTAACAGCACTTCTTTTTCTCTCAATGATGCTTTGATCTGCTCTTCTGCTTGTTTGCGTTCAGTTATATCTCGTGTAATAATCTGTATGCCCACCACTTTTCCGTCCCTAAAAATGGCCTGGCCTCCTGACTCAACTGGAACATATCTACTATCTTTCCTTTTAATGACAGATTCAAAGTAAGGAACTGGCTCGCCACTCATTGCTTTCTTGAGCATGAAAAGACTTTTTGGCCAGTATTTCAGAGGCGTGATCTGTCTTACATTCATGTGTACCCCTTCTCCCATAGTGTAGCCTGTCAATTCTTCTGTAGCTTTGTTAGCAAATTGAACATTCCCTTTCAAATCTATTATAACGATAGAGTCTTTGGAGTTCTCAATCAAGGTTCTGTATTTTCCTTCAGATTCTTTGAGTGCTTCCTCCATTTTCTTGCGTTCAGTTATATCTTCCACTATGCCGTCAAAATACAAGAGTGTACCTTCTGAGTCATAAACGGCTGCAGCAGTATCGGAGCAGATAATAGGGGTTTTATCCTTTCTTTTCAAGTGGAGTTCCTCGTTTTTAACCACCTCCTGGGTTGAAACCTTTCCACTGAACTTTTTTCTATCTTTTGGATTCATATAAGTGTCAGATACTTTTAATTTCAAGATTTCTTCCTTAGTATATCCCAACATTTTCGCAAAAGCCTGGTTCACATCAACAAATTTCCCTTCCTTGCCAGGTGTAACCCTGTACACGCCAACATTTACATTTTCGACTAAACTTCTGTACTTTTCCTCCGATTCCTGTAAAGCCCGTTCTGCTTTTTTTCTTTCTTCTATATCCCTGACAATGCTCTGTATGTATGCTATTCTACCTGATTCGTCTTTGATTCCAGAGACTGAAATTTCTACTGGAATAGCTTTTCCATCTTTTGTCCTGAACTCCTTCTCATAGATGGGAACATCCTCTCCCTGGTGTAACAATTTGAGCTTCTCTTCAGAGTCTGAAATGTACGAGGGAACAACAATTTCCCTGAAGGAGAGTTCTCTAAACTCTTCTAACGTGTACCCTAAAAGTTCTGAAGCTCTTTTATTTGCTTCTATCTGTCTTCCTTCTGTATTCATGATAAAAGTGGCATCGTGGGCTCCTTCAAAAAGATTCTGATACTTTTTTTCAGACTGAGAAAGTTTTTTCTGAGTTTCTTCCATTTGCTCTAGTATACTGTCGAATTTCTTCTTGAGTCTTGCACTGTACTCCTGTAAGAACTCTTTTTCTTCACACACCTCTGTGAACTCTTTCGGGTGTTGCAGAACTTTTTTGATTTGTGGGAGCACTGTATCAGGTTCAGACGTTGTAAGGAAAAGGTTGCAACCCACAGTTTTTGCGAACCATTCATCTCCGTCATCGAAAGAAGTGCTGGCAAGAAAAATGAAAGGAATCTTTTTTAGTCTGTCATGTGATTTTACTCTTCTGCACAATTGGAAGCCATCCATGACAGGCATAAAAACATCTGATACAATACCATCGAAGTGCTCCTTCTGCAAAAGGGATAAGGCTTCTCTCCCATGGCAGGCAGTCTTCACCTGGTATCCCTCTTTCTTCAGTACAGACTCTAAGTGGCGAGTCTGCTGGTTATTCACTATGAGGAGGTTCATTCTCATCACCGCCTGACAGCAAAAGGTTGACATCTTTCACTGCAGTACAGCAAAACCTGAACACTTCCGGGTGATTCATGTGCATCTTCATCTCCCATCTTAAACACCTCTTACAGGTTACATTCTGTGGCTACAATGAACTTGAGTGCAAAGCACTGCGTATGTGAATTATGTGACACACTTAGTATTCAGCCTTTAAGATTTTTTCCTCTCCATTGATATTTTTGCAATTCTCGCAATTAATGTATTAGATTTCTATATCCTTAAATGGATAAAACAAAAAATAAAATAGAAAAAAGGAAAATTAAAAAAGTAGAGCCATCATGACAAGAACTGTTACTATCAGGCCTATCAAGGGGACAGCAACAGGCAGCAAGAGAGCGAGTGCAGCTTTGGTCTTTTCCAGTCCATGGGTCACACGAATGGCCTGCACATAGATGAGCACTCCCCACAAGAAAGCTACTGCAGAAAGGAGTGCCCCAATGTATGGTACTTCTTCAAATACGTTGAGCAGGTAGGGCACAACCCATAAAGAGGTAGCAGCTAATGTGGCTTGCAGGTTCGCAGTTCCACCTAACCATCGCGCTGTCAAATACACGAAAGCACCCAGTAAGAG
>SMTZ1_10021191_pt1 | contig 11022 bp, 11 predicted proteins | sample DeeMarSWOR136_30_FD_25667 | JGI IMG/M metagenome (IMG submission 25667)
CCGAAGAATACTGCCTAAGCTCAGAATTAGTGTCAGGGCCACCACCGTCGGCAAAAAAACTCTTAAAAGCTCCCGAAATATATATCTGTGTAGTGTAAAGACCATTTTTCTTGCTTATACTATACGACATTACTTTGCAACATAATTTTCTGTCCTGCTTATTAAGCACCATTACCAAAAAGATTTAGTGCAGTTTTTGCAAATTGCTATTTGTTCTTGTTGAGCTGTTTTATGGAGCAGCCTTATTTTTCTATAGGATTTGTTATTCCAAATTTCAAAGATCGACGTTTTATTTACGTCTCCCAAGATAACTGTACCTTCGTAGTCTAAGCAGCACAAAGCGGCATTACCATTGGACAGCACGGTGAATGTTCGCCACACTCTTGAACATGGTTTTCTTATTGTTGACCTGGCGGCATGATTAATTTCAGAATCGGTCCAATTGTGGACCCTGCCAAAGGAAAAATCGTCCACACAATTCTCCAAGGTTCGTATAGTTTCGTTTTTGTCCGACGTGCTGCAGCAGGCAACTTTTATTTTCAATGGGGATTTCTTGAGGTTCCTGATTTTAACTAATTCTTTAATATTAGCTACGATAGTATCAAACTTAAGCCCAAAACGTATTTGCTCAAACTCTTCCTTTGTAGTCCCGTCAAAACTTATTTTAATCTCATCAAGTCCCGCATCAATAAGCTCATGAGCTTTATCCGCCGTAAGGACAGACCCGTTTGAAAATATAATCACTCTTTTAAGGCCTTTTTCCTTGGCGTATCGTATCCTTTCCGATAGGCGTTTATCGAGCAACGGCTCGCCAAAATTGTGTAAATGAACATTGCCGCAGTTATATTTGGAGCATTCATCTATTATTCTTTTGTAAAGAGCATCATCCATGTAATGAGCCGGTCGCTGCATGTTTCGATGCGGACATATGACACATTTTGCGTTACAGGCATTAGTCGTTTCGATCCGTACTGTATTGGGAAAGTGACTCAATGCAAGATTAAATGCACTTCCGATGAAAGAGCAGGATATTCTTGACAGTTTTGTCCTGTTCTGTCCTGTTTTGTTAATCACTATTTGTCCTCTTTCAGACTTACCAGGTATTGCTTTTCACCCCGCACCAATTGTCCCGCAGTGAAAGTCCTGTGCCTGCACGTGCTTTGGAGCACCACGACTGAATTTCAATTGGTGCGGGGCCGGGGATGTCGAAAATGCACTTCCATATAGCATAAAAACCATATTGTCGGTTTCCAACTGTCGATATTCAATCCTCGATTATCAGAAAGTAGGAGATATTTTGCAACGAAAATCTCCACCTGCAGTCGCCGCGGCGCCCAGTTAGGGTTGTTTATGTGGTTATTGTTGCCTTGTATTTGTTGGGGATAATATAGTGCAGAGAACTTCTGCCTGGAAGGCCTTAGGGCCGATCCGAATAACTATTTGTTCTCGCCTGTCATTCCTTCGCTTTGCTCAAGGACCCCGATGTATCGGGGAACGGAGTGTAACGAAGTGGATCCCGATACATCGGGACTCTTCGTTGGCCAGATTCTTCGGCGCTTCGGCTACGCTCAGGGCAAGCTTTCTTTCGCCTCAGAATGACGAAGGATGAAGGATTATTCGGATAGGCTCTTAGTATCTCCTTCGACTGTCCCAATGATGCTAAAATCAGCACCGGTTTTCAATACTTGATTCTGTTGGCAAATCAGGAGTTTTTCAACCTGGTAAGGCCATTTCGGTTTCGGGCCTGAAGACATCAAACTCAGGGCCGTACTGCCCTAAGTATAGCAGAGAGTAGGCCCGTTTGAAAACCAGCACAGGTAACATCAGGACGGTCCCGATATATGGTAAGCGAAGCGGGCTTTATTTACAGAAAGGAGTGTCAGGAATTCCTGCCAGCCAGCTACGCAGCTTGTTGTACGCAGGAACATAATTGGTACGACAAAGTCCGTCGTAAATTTGGCAATCAAGGCGAAAACAATTGAGATAGCAATAATCATAAGGACAATCATTACAATGCCTAACACACCAGCTACATCTGGAATGTTACCGGCAATCATTATAGCGATAATGCCGCCGGCCAAAAGCAAGGGCAGTCCTATCGCAGCAAAACCTATTAAGCCTAATACGATTCTGAACAAGAACAAGCTGTTGGCGTGTTGTTGGAATTTTGTCCAGGGAACTTTGACCTCGGCCTTGTTCTCAGCAACGCAGTGGAGGAACATAAATCGTCCCCGGCTGCTCAGCCAGGTAAGAACAAGCCATATCACTATTATCAACATTACTCCAATTAAGGCTACGGGAATTATCCAGGCCATGTTCTCTAAGACAAACACTTTTGCCTCACCGAAGGCTTCACGGGCTTCAGAAGGCCCACCTCCTCTGCCTCCTCCGTTTCCCCCGCCAGGGCCTTTTCCCAGGTATGCCAGCCAGGCGCAGAAGCCGATAACGAACCATTTGCCTAAATCGAAAGGCTTAAATAGGATTGTCTTTACCTTTTCGAAAGCAGGGCCGATAGGCTCGATTACACTTATTATCGGTGGTCGTTGGGGGGTCATAATATAAGTCCTCCAAGATAAATAAACCGGTTAATGAACATTACTGTTAAGACAATCACGGCGAAGAAAGAGTTCAGGTTAGAGACTAAAATACTAAAGCCCGCGAGGCAAACCACAGCAATCATAGCTGCTATGCCCATAGCTTTCTCCCACCGGCTTACTTTCAAGATTATATTCTTTTCTTCCCGCTTCTTTGCTGTCTTTAACTGTTCGAGTTTACCGAGAGCATTATTTATCAATGATTCGGTAAATGCTCTGCTGGGCTGATTTGAATCATTGGCCAGTTTGACAAGTCGCGAGATATTCCTGTCTGATTGAGTTAGAGAATCACGAGACAACAGACCATCATTTTTTTGCTTCATAATATCATCCTTTATCGTACAATGATGCTGTCCGCTTGAGTTCCCGGCGAAGAGAAATCCGCGCTCGATATAGCATACTGTACACAGCCTTTTCCGTAACTCCCATCTTTCCGGCAATATCACGTGTTAGGAGGCCTTCGATATACCTGGCCCGTAGCACGGTTTGCTCTTTACTTTCCAATCTGCTAAGGGCCGAACGGACGAGCAAGGCTGTTTCTTTTTGTTCGAGCACTTCATCAGGCAACGGCTTGGTGTCAATCGCCTCAAGATAACGGCTGATATCGCCGTTAATGCTGGGCCGAGACGCCCGCTTCCTGGCCTCAAGGCGGATGTTATTCCGTGCGATGCCGAGAATCCATTCCTCCGGGCCGCCTCTCAGTGGGTCATAGCTGCCACAGCCCCGAACAGCGTCGAAAATAGTTTTTTGCACAAGTTCTTCAGCGAGTGAAGGGTTCGGCCAACGCCTTATGAACATCCCATAAAGCAGTGGAATTTCCCGTCCGATAAACTCTCGCCATATATCAGAATCACCTCGAGCAAATCCGACCCAGCTTCGTTGTTCCATCTCATCTGACACTTTTTCAAATTTACCTTTCCGTATCAGGCTCTATAATTAATATGCGCGCAAAGGGCAAATTACTCATACTTTTTTAATATTTCCCTCACATCTTCTGATTGCCGGTATCGTGAAGCAATCTTCACGTTCCGGATACGATATTTACTGGTCCGCATAAAGTTCGACTTTCTTAGTAGCACAGCTTGGGAAGAGGAATTAGATTTATCTTGGGCTGTTCCGGAGTTATAGGACGGCTCCTGCGAGATAAACAAGCCATTAAACGGCTCAAGCTTACATACGTATCCTGAGTCTCGTGACTGGTTGTCCGTGATTTGATTCACAACTCCCGATTCACGCCCTTGGTTTTTCCTGCTGCTGTTTAAGTAAGCGCATTTCTTTTTGAATCGGCCAATCGGCAAAGGCCAGAACAAAGGGCATGATTATATTCGCTATTGGCACGAGCATTAGCAGCCCAAGCGCCCAACAGTAGCCTGCCTTGGAAAATATCTTGCAAAATATCAATACCTTTATGGCGATCACTATCAGGGCTAAAAAAATCGCGAAAATGGCAAATATCGCTATAATCACGGCAGCCGCATCCGGACATTGATGGAAAGGTGCACCAAGTTCCATATTTTTCCCCTTCAATTGGTTTTAGGAAATTATCTTAACGGCAAACGTTGGCTACGTAAGTACTAAGAAACTATCTCAAAACACAATTTGTCATTCTGAGCGCAGCGAAGAATCTCTTATTTCTGCTGGCCAGACCCGTCGCTTCGCTCAGGGTGACAGTTTTGAGATAGTTACTAAGTTAATAGTATAGCAAATAGGCGCTCATTTTACAAGGCCAATTTAGCCGTGAGAGTCAGTGGCGGGTGAAAGCTCATAACTTGTTTAGCTTAGCTATACTCCGGGCTATCCGGTCGCGGTGAGCCTCAATGGGGGCTGGGTCTTTAGTGAAAGTCGTCATATCTTTTGAAATACTTTCCGGCACCTCAAGCAGAGCAGTGTATTTTTTATGCTGTTCGGGGGTGAGTTTGTCCTTCTTGGCTTTGAGCAGTCTGCTCAGAATGGCCAGGTACTCGTAGTCCTCGATGCCGTCACGCAGCATTTCCCAGCGGACGCTTTCGACCGGCCCATCGAGAACCGGCTCGGTTGGGTGGGCATCCGCAGCGGCCAGCGGTGGATAAATGAATCGCCCATCTCCGTTGCCCCATGGTCTTTTATCGCCTTTGGGCGTGCTATAACCGGAGCGCCAGCCCATTGGGTCCTCGTAGGGATTCTGGGGACGCTCACGGTCCGGATATGCGGCGGAACTGGTCCAGTAGTTTGTCTGCCAGACTAAGATACCTTCAATTTTGCGTTTCCAGCTCTGCCAGAGCCAGACTCGCAGCTCAGTGCCGGGGTGGTCGATAAACAAGGTGCAATAGGGTGCCTTGGGGCCGGTGCAGACATACCACCAGAATTTTTCACCGTATTTTCGCCGTTGTTCAGCAGCTTCGTGCTTATAGTTATAGGAAACTGGACACCAGATATTCGGCCCACCGACCAGGTTTGGCTCGACCTGCTCGGTCAGCATACGATTGATGTCCGGCGCTGCCTGCCTGAGCTTGGAGAACCCGTTCATAACGAACTCATAGTCTTTAGGTGCAGGCTCATCGAACCAATAGATAAAGGCCTCGTCGAGCCAGCCTTTTTCGCGCAGGTGTTCCTGGACTTCGCGGCAGTAGGCATTAAAGGCGGCTTTGTAATGGGGCGTGTCCTCACTGAAGCCGAGCAGTTCCGGCTCACGTCGGGAATGGAAAGTCCCGCCGCCGAGGCCCGGGATGCCGAGCCGAAAGGAGTTAAAGTGGTAGTAATCGATTCCCCGTTCCATCGCTTTGTCCCAGGCGGTCCAGTCAAACACCGGCTTGAGTTGTTCGGGTTCAATTGACTCAGGAGCTTTGGGCCAGGTAACTTTCAATTCGTCCAGCGGTGCAGGGTTGTAGGGCGAGATATGATGGGCGCCGAAGCTCGCCCAGTACTTGTCGAGGACCTGCCGTCTGTGTTTAGAATCGGACAGTTTCTGATAGCGGAATACATTGGACGAAGAAAAGCCAAAGGCTGTTGTGCAGGTCATCCGGTCGGGAAGAACGAAATCATAGACCTCAACGCGCAGTTTAACATCGGCATTGTAGTTTTGCCCAATAAGGTGAATGCTGCCGGTATAAACTCCTGCCGGGACCTTGCGTGGGACTTTGACGCGAATCCAAAATGGCTGATTTTTACCCGCCTCCAACTCGATAGGTTCTTTAAACGGAGGCAGCGGGTCCGGCCAGAGACCGGGCACTGAACTTTTGTCGGTTGGGTGCGTGACATTAACATATCGCACTTCGAGCACTTCCACGTTCTCAGCGGGGATAGTTGCTCCGCCGGGCCCGGCCAACGTTTCCGTTCGCCCGGTAAAGCCCTTTAAGGAGACTGTCGGCCGAACTACTAATTGCACCGCCTCGGCTTCGTTCCGGGCGGCACGTATCACAATTATTCGGCTTTTTGTTTCGGGCAGCGGTTTGTCCGGGCTTATTTTCCAGCCGGACGAGGCCCACCATAAACCGACCCGTTCAGTCGAACCGGCGAGCAGCTCACCATAGGGTGAGTTAAAATAATCGCTTCTTTGAGCTAATACACTCTGGCTGCTCAGCAATAGTGCCAGGCAAAGAACTGTTCTTAACATAGGACATCACCTCCAAATCGGATTTTCAACGTTAATTTAGCCGATAACCTTTGTGAACTGTCACTCAATTTTCGACTATAAATCTCAGTTCGTCAAGAGCTTCTTTAGTCGGCCAAGCATAATTCTGCGATAACCGAATGAATATTGACCTTTAATTACAAAAGTTTTATAATAAAAATGTTAATATGAACCTTTGTAAAATCCAGACCAGGCACATTTTGAAAATGAAAAAGAATCTCGAGCAAATTGCAGGAGAAGATGGCCGATTCAGCCCGCCGGGCATCAGGTTCGTTTACGAAGGACTCGGCTATTCGGCAAAAAAAGTTACTGTCGAACCGAAACACGTTACCGGCCAGGTCCTCTGCGAGGGACTAAGGAAATTAGCTCTCGAAAAGTGGGGCAGAATGGCAATGGTAGTTTTGAATGCCTGGGGCATTAAAACAACACGTGATTTCGGCGAAATCGTTTATCTTATGATAAAGCACAAATGGATGAGTGCCCAACCAGCAGATTCAATCGATGATTTCAACGATGTCTATGATTTTAAGACCGTTTTTAAAGACCAGTTCGAATTCTAAACTCAAACACAAAATCGCCTAAAACTTAAAGACTCATTTTGGGGCGGTGAAATAGTATTGCAGGCCCGACATTATCATGTGCACGCCGATAGAAGCGATGAAAAGACACATCACTTTTGAAAATACCGTGCAGACCATTTTGCCCAGAAACTTGTGGATAGGCTCGATGAACCGCATTATAAGCCAGAGTATGCCAAAGACCACAGCGATTGCAACTACTGCTTTTACAGGCCCGGAACTTTCGAGTGTTGTCAGGCTGGTTACCATTGCACCAGGCCCGGCAAGCAGCGGACAGGCCAACGGCACACAGCCAATCTCATAAGGGCTGAAAGTCCCTGTTACCATTACCGACCGCCGCAGCGAGCCGAATATCAGATGGTCGATGGCGATAATGAGCAGCAGTATCCCGCCGGCAAGCTGCAAATCAGCTAATTGAATATGAAAGACACGATTCAACACCGCATTGCCGGCGAATGAAAAGCCCAGCAGAATCAGCACGCCCACAGCCACAGCCGTATTAAAGGCCTTTTGACTTTGACCTTTGGGAGTATGCTCGGCAACGTGGAGCAATATGGGGATATTGCCTATCGGGTCAACAATCGCAAATAAAGCTAAAATCGCTTCAACATAAGACATTTTATTATAATCGGCTGATTCAGAAATAAAAGTGCAGTTGATTTTCGATTTTGTCACCGATTACGTAGAATGAAAATTACTATCGTCTTATTACAATCTATTCTAATTCGAGTATAAACGCCTGGTCGCACCTGCTTGATAGATGCTCCGGCCTGTATTCGACAAATCCGTAGCTTTTATACAAACTAACCGCTTCTTTCAGGACCGAAGCTGTTTCCAAAGTCATTTTCTTAAATCCGATTTGTCTTGCTTTTGACAAAGCATCTTCCAGCAATAATTTGCCTAATCCTCTACTCCGGTATGAGTTGTGTAAATACATTTTACGAAGCTCGCACGTTTGCCTATCGAGCGGGTAAAGCCCGTAAGCTCCGATTATTGAGCCGTCCTTTTCTTCAAGCACATAAAAAGTCCCGCCTCTTTCAAAATAAGATTGCTCAATATCTTTGATGTCGGCATCCGTGTCCGCCGGGTCCGGCTTCAGGTTATATTCTTTTAATACGCCATAGACTAACTCTGTTACTTTTTCACAATCTTTATTGTTCGCAGGCCTCAATCTCGGCCACTCAACGTAAATCACCTGTGAATTGTACCTCACTTTTTAGTGAAAATCACAGGTTATTCAGATATGGAAAGGTCTGATGTTTGTGATTGTGTGGAAGTTTTATCTGTCGGAGCTACTGTCAGTCCAGCGCACGAAATGCCCCCGTTTCTTCAATAATAACAGGATAACCTCCGACAGTTAAGGGTATCTTGTCTCGCAGCTGCTGGGGTTTTGAGGAAGTAAAAATCCTTATGCAGGGCTTGCCTTGGTAAAGGCCGATTGCAGTGCCCTCGACGCCGGGAATGGCCATCCATTCATCCGTGTATTCTTCCTGTACCTGCTCGATAGTTCGTTCCGTCATATACTGTCCTTTCTCATGGTCGCTTGGGCCGGTATAAGAACAGCCGGCAAGATTACCGGCTGTAATTATAGCAACAATATTCAGCAGAACAATTGTAATTCGCCTGACCATTGATAGGTCTCTGTTCTCTTAGCCCTTTAGGGAAAGCAAAATAGTATTGCATACCCTACGTGCGAACATAACGACAACGCCTCAGAGACTTTTTACGTTTCGCTATTGACCATCAACGTCAACACCAAATCGGTCAAGCACCAGGTCAATCGGATTGGCGATCGTGACAAATGAACTTCCGGCAAACAGCAAGCCTATCGGTTTAAGATCCTGTGCCTTGTCCCTTCCCTTGCCATCAAACACCACAAGCGATCCAGAATCACCGCCCGCGCTGAAGCTGCCTGGTGAGATCACGATCTGATTCACAAAACGTGCGACACCAGTGTCATAACCAACATTGACTACGGCATTCAGTGCATAGACTCTTCCTTTAGTCAATCCAGTTGTTCGACCGTATTTCTTTACTGGTTGGTTCAGGTAAGCCGCATGGGTTGTTGATTTAGGTGTCCCATACCCGTCGGACGGCGTAGCATTGCCAAGCAGACTTGTCGAACTCAGAGCAATAGCCGCATCGATAGTGTTGTCAGAGCCATCAAACGTGATTGGCTCGTAAGCTGCCAGCGTACCGATGGTATCATTTGCAACTGTACCACCATCGTATGTGCCTGGCTGTATGACGGCCTCTCCGATACCTGCCTTGTTTTCATTAGCATACACGTGGTTGTTACTAAGTGCATAGACATTGGTACCGTCAGTAACCCTGCACCCAATCGTCCCGGCAGTTATATCAGGATGCCCCGTTGAGACACCAATTGGGACGGGTCGGTCGAATCGAGCGGTTGGGTCGACCGGTTCCTCTGGTTCCTTTGGGGGTCTGCCGGGTTTATTAGCTGGAGGTTTTAACGCGTATATTTTTCCGGTGACGATAGGGTGGACAGGGACGCCTTCAAGCTCTTGCGGAATACCACCAACTCCGGGTCTTTCAAGCAAAACGAGGACTGATAAACGGGCATTAGGATTGAACCCGATAGCTGTACCTTCCACCCCATCAATTGCCATAAGGCGCTCGGTATTTCTTTCCTGGACATCTTTGACGTGTTCGAGGGCCCAATCGCTACGCCCCTGGGCTGATAGGACGCTCGAAAGAAACAGGACGCCAAAAATGGCTACAGCTACTAACAGTAACTTACAAGAGATTCTTCTTGTCATAATTTTGCCCCTTATTATCGTGAGATTTTCAATTTAATTCGATTACTGAATATAATATTACAAATTCGAAATTTGGGCCTGATTATGTATCGGTATTTTGGTCTAATTTGATAAGTCATCGTGTATTTTGTTTTCACGCCACATCCTCCCCAACAAACAGATTATACTTCCTGCGCTTCCCCTCCGGAATTATTAATAGTTTACCAGATTAAGCCCAAAAAGTCAATGGATTTATCCCGAATATTTCAGAATATTTTCAAAATTGTGTTTATCTAAGTTTATTGATAGTCAGGCCTTAGGGCGACAATCAGGTCAGAAACTTCAAAATGATGTCTTTGTAAAGCTCAACAGCTTTTTCTATGTCACTGATCTCAATATACTCATCCGGCTTGTGGCAAAGATGCGGCTTGCCTGGTCCAAAAATCACCACCGGTGCACCTAACGAAGCAAAATGGGGGCCGTCCGGGGCCGTCCGTTGTAAAACCAACAGCCTTGGTTTCACTGGTCCCAACAGCCGAACAAAAGTCATTAACAAAATCACAGCCGCAATCGGTCTCTAAAGGCTGCACTCGGCGCACCACGCTGACCTCCGCGTCAAATCGAGGATTTTCGGATTTCAACTTCGCAAAGATTTTTTCCAAGTCGGTAATAATATTCTGATGGTTTTGCTCCGGCAAAGTGCGGATGTCTATCCCGATACTGCATTTGTCCGGCACAACGTTAAGTGCTTCCCCCCCGGTAATAGTATTGACGCTCATAGAACACTCGCCCAACAGCTTGTGGGCTTCGGTAGGGATTTCGTAATCTTCCAGCTCATTCAGAACAGACCGCATTGAAGTTATCGCGTTTACTCCCAATTGTGGCGTTGAGCCGTGAGCGGCTTTGCCTTTAGTTGTAACTTCGAGCCACAGCATTCCGCGATGCGCCGTAACAAGCGCAAAATCCGTCGGCTCAGGAATAACCACGCCGACAAGGTCAGGCAGTCGGCTGCTCTCGCTAATAAATCTTTTCGCACCGCAGCTATCGGTCTCTTCGCCGGCAACGGCTGCAAATACAATATCACCCTGTAACTTTATGCCGGAATCGACAATCTGTCCGATAGCGGTAACGGCCGCAGCGATGCCGCCCTTCATATCCGCCGAGCCTCTGCCGTAAATTTTGCCATCGCTTTCAGCCGCCCCAAAAGGAGGCTTTTCCCACTTCGCTTCGCCCGGCCCGACAACATCGAGATGACAGGCAAATAGCAACGCGTCCTTGGGCCCGCCAGACTTTACCTGTGCGATAATATTAGCTCTGGTTTGCTCCCAGGTATCTATTCGGGAATCTATCCCGGAGCGGCTAAGCTCGGCCGAGATTACTTGGGCCGCGGCTAATTCACCCTTCTGCGGCGTGCTTTCAGCCTGAACGAGTTTTTTCAACAGCTCTTTCATAACAGGACTTCGTTTAGCCCCCAGGCCTGC
>SMTZ1_10007347_pt1 | contig 11020 bp, 3 predicted proteins | sample DeeMarSWOR136_30_FD_25667 | JGI IMG/M metagenome (IMG submission 25667)
ATGTCATCGCGAGCATCCTGGGCGATCTCGACGAAGCCATCGGACTGCTGGACCCGGATCCAAGAAACGGGGAGGTCGGCAGAGCGACGTCGTGGACTGCCCGAGCCTACAAAGGCATGGTGCAGCTGTATAACGACGACTACGCTGGAGCAATTGCCACGTTGGAGCCGGTCTATACCAGCGGCCCCTATGCTCTGGAGCCGTCCTTCGATCGAGTGTGGACCGGTTTTGTTGAGTATAGCAACGGCCCGGAGACCGTGTTGGCGTTCCAGGCCTCTTCCAATGACGGAAACCCCAACGGGGATAATGCGAACTCTGGTGAACGCCTCAATTTCCCGCATTCCGGCAGTCCGTTCGGCTGTTGCGGATTCCACCAACCGACGCAGAACCTGGTCAACTTCTTCCAAGTTGACGCCCAGGGGCTTCCGTTGGCCTTGACGGATCCGAACTGGAACGCTCGTGACGACAATCTCGATGCCACGGCCTCGGCCCCGGGTAGCGGCATCACGCTGGATCCGCGGCTGGATTGGACGGTCGGTAGGGATGGCGTGCCGTACAAGGATTGGGGAAACCACGAGGCAGGCTGGATTCGGGCCCCGGCATTCTCGGGTCCGTACAGTCCGAAGAAGACCGCCTATGAGGACGGAAGCGGCGCGATGAGCAACGTCGGGTGGGTGAACACGCAGTTGAGCTCCATGAACATCCACATCTACCGCTATGCGGATATGCTGCTGCTGCTGGCGGAGGCCTACGTTGAAGCAGGGCGGCTGGAAGACGCCCGCACGATAGTCAATTTGATCAGAGCCCGCGCGGGTGTTGCGGCGCAGGGCCTGGGGACTGATCGTACCACGCTCGCGGTGCCGATCGATGATGCCTCCATCACGTGGGCCGATTACCAGGTCGGCCAGTACCCGGGACCGTGGGCCGACGCCAACTACGCCAGAACGGCCGTACGTTACGAGAGAAGATTGGAACTGGCGATGGAAGGCCAGCGGTTCTTCGACTTGAAACGTTGGGGAATCGCCGAGCAGGTTCTCAATGACTACGTCGAGGTAGAGAAGACCAGGAGGACAATGCTCGCTGCCGCGTCCGCGTTTACCTCCCGATACTACCTCTTCCCCATCCCGAGCCTTCAGATTGAGTTGAGCAAGGTAGAGGGTGCAGAGAGCATAGTGCAGAACCCGGGGTGGTGAGCGCACCGAACCTGCTTTCGCTACACCAACCATCAAACGGAGAGCCCGGTCCCGACAGCAGTCGGGGCCGGGCTTGGTGTTAGGCAGAAGGACCGAAGTCCCGCCCCTTCCGTGCTTCGCACGGCAGCGTCACCGCCCTCTGATGGAGTCCCTGGCCCATCGCCAGCGAGCGTGCCTTCATGCGGCCCCGGCCGCGCTCCCTCCAGCGTTCGGTGCCTTGCGCGACTGGCCCAGCGCGCTACGCAGGCCTTACCGGCAGGGTCGCTCCAGCGGCCGGCGACGCCGACAGGCCACGCAGTGTTGTCGTCTGTTTAGTGTCGGCTAAACAGGTGACCCGCAACCGGCCTCTTGTCCGGCCTACGGTTGGGGGGATATGATCCATTCACGTAATCAGCGGCTAGATGGCTTGAGAGCTGGCATATCCTTGGTTTACGAGGCTTTATGCATCCGGATCTTTCTCGCCAGTTGGCTGATCTTCATGTTCGGCCAGGCTGACCTGATGAAGAAGAAGCCAGGTATCTGCAAATGCGTCAACGTAGGTCTGAAAAGGCCCGTTGATATCAGTTGTGCCTTCTGTGTCGATCATGTCTCCCCGTCGTTGGCCCCGGGAACGGCGATCGATTGCGTCCATGTCCACGTCGGATCGGCAGTTGGCTGCCGCGAATTCCGTGAGCCCGCTTAACGGTTCGTGCACGAATACGCACGCGCATGTCGCAGCGTTTTGGAGAGATCGTCGACTTCACAGCATCGGAGGACACCGCAGATAGCAGATAGGAGTGGACGATCTAGTAGACGATCTGTTGTTTATGGCAATCGAATTGAACTGAGCTTCAACATCGTAAGGAGGAACTGGATAGGCAGGTGTCAGTAGGGTTGAGCGAGGGTCTCGAGGCGTGCAGCGTGCAGTTCATTGGTACGGCGAGCTGCTCGCCTGGGAGGGCCCGAAGGCATTTGGGAAAACCAGACAGGATGAGGGAGAGCTTTGCCATGCAACGTATGCTACAATGTAAGCACCCATTCTGGACAAGCCGCTGCTTGTTCCGCGTAATGGGGACCAGTTTGGTGTTGGCACTGGTCTTGTGCGGGACTGCGCTCGCGCAGCAGATCCAGGTCACCGGATTGGTGACTTCCGAGGAGGGTGTTCCACTTCAGGGAGTCGCCGTCCGGGTACAGGGGACCGATGTCAGCACGAGTACCGATGCAAGAGGGCAGTACACTATTACCGCTCCCAGGGATGGTGTGTTGCTCGTCCAGTTCATCGGCTATCGCACGATTGCGGTCGGCATTGGCGGGCGTGCGACCGTAGATATCGTCTTGGAGCAGGCCATTGCGGTGTTGGGTGAGGTCGTGGTCACGGGTTATACCGAGCAACGCCGGGCCGATATCACGGGTGCCATTGCCAGTGTCGAGATTGGAAGCGTTCAGAGACAGACCTCGGCAAGTGTGCTGCAGAGGCTGGATGGTCGCGTCGCCGGCGTACAGGTTGAGCACAGCGGCGACCCCGGCGGGCGCAGCACCGTGCGAATCCGGGGTGTCAGCTCGTTCCAGAACAACGACCCCCTCTACATCATCGACGGGACTCCAGTTCAGTCATCGTATCTCAACTTCCTGAGTCCCAACGATATCGAGTCCATTCAGGTCTTGAAGGATGCATCGGCTGCATCCATCTACGGTGTTCGAGCAGTCAATGGTGTGGTTCTCATTCAGACGAGACGCGGCTCACAGGGAGCGCCCCGGTTTACGGTGGACGTAAAGATGGGCATGGCAACTCCCGTTCGCGGCTATGACGATTTCCTGATTACGAATGCGTTGGAGTACTATGAAGTCGTCAGACGCAGTTATGTCAACGCGGGACAAGCCCCCCCGGAGAACATCTTTGGGGACCCCAACAATCCCACGGTACCGACATACATCTGGCCCAATGACGGAGTCGTTCAGACCGACCCGGCGACCGTGGACGAGAGCCAGTACGTCTGGGGAGATCCGACTCAAGAGGACAAATTGATCATGCGCGGCAGCCCCGGTACGAACTGGTGGGATGCCGTTTTCGGTACTGGTCTCACCACGGACGCCAATCTGGCTGTCTCGGGCGGTGGCACGGATCACCGCTACACCGCGTCCTTCAATTATCTCAATCAGGAGGGCACGGCGGCGTACAACCGGTTCCAACGGGGCAGTGTCCGCCTCAACACCGAGTTCGGTGTGGGCCGGATTAGGGTCGGTGAGAATGTATCGGCCTCTCTCCAGGAGTCGTACGGCGGCAGGGGCGATGGAGGGGGCGAGGGCGGGATCATGGGTAAGAACATCCTGATGCAACCCGTCATCCCGGTGTATACGATCAAGGGCGAAGAGCTGGAAGCTGCAGGGGAAGATCCCGGCCCGCATTTCGCCTCCGGGAAGTGCGTGACTTGTGGCAACAATTCGAACCCGCTGAAGTCGGCATGGGCTGGCAAGGACAACAAGTACAAGCAGACCGTCATCTTCGGGAATGTGTATGCCGCCGCCGACGTAATGGAGGAGCTTACGTTCAGAACGTCGCTCGGGTTCAATCTCAGTGATGCATCGCAGACAAGCTACAACTGGATTACCCCAGAGAATTCCGAGCCTACGTATAATGACGGCCTCAGCGAGTTCTTCGACAACAACAGGTTCTGGACCTGGACCAACACGCTGACCTATGCTGCCACGTTGGGTGAGCGGCATAACTTTGATTTTCTGTTGGGTCACGAAGCCTCCAAGGGCAGGTACAGAGGTCTCAATGCCAACATCTCCAACATGATCACCAACATCCAGGATGCCTGGTACATTTCAGATGCCCTCGGTGACCCGGAGTCGAAGAACGTCAACAGCTATGGTAGCACAGGCTCGCTGCTATCCTTCTTCGGTAAGGTCGACTACAATTTCGCCGATCGCTATCACCTGAACTTCACTCTGCGACGTGACGGTTCCTCGGCATTTGCAGAGGAGAACCGCTGGGGCACGTTCCCGGCCTTCAGTGCGGGCTGGCGGTTGAGCGAGGAGCCCTTCATGCAGGGCAACCAGTTCTTCACCAACATCATGCTGCGGTTCGGGTGGGGTATCACCGGCAACGAGAACATCCCTTCGGGGCGCATCGGGTCCCAATTCGGTGGCTCGATCGGGTCGGCCTACTACGATATTGGAGGAAGAGGCACTTCGCCCACTGCCGGTTACATTCAGACGTCGTTGGGGAACCCCGACCTCAAGTGGGAAGAGAACGAATCCATGAACCTGGGTTTGGATCTCGAGTTCTTTGGGGGTGATGCCAATCTCGTGGTCGATGTATACCAGAGAGACACGGACAATCTGCTGTTTGCTCCCCCGACGCCGGCTACCGCAGGAGCGGCCGCGCCGCCCATCGTCAATATCGGCCAGGTGAGAAACCGGGGCATCGACTTCTCCATCGGCTACGGTGGAAGGGTTGGCACTGGGACCTGGAGGCTGACCTTCAACGGCAGCCACTACAAGAACGAGATCCTGCGCATCGACGGCGTGCAGGACTTCTTCTACGGTGAGAGCATCACTGCGCGTTACGGATTCAAATCCATCAACCAGCTTGGCAACCCGATCGGCATGTTCTATGGCTTGATCAGTGACGGCCTGTTCCTGAATCAGGCTGAAGTGGATGAGCGTCTGCCGATAGATCCGGCTGCTGCCGAACCCGTATGTCCGGGAGCGTGCCAAGATGGTGCCGCTGTGGGGCGGCTCAAGTTCAGAGATTTGAACGATGATGGAATCATCAACGCTGACGACCGCACCATTATTGGTGGTCCGCATCCGGACTTCGTAGCCGGATTGGATTTCGAACTCAATTGGGGAGCGTTTGACTTCAGTGCCACCGTGTTCGGGACGTTTGGGAACGATATAATGGATGTGAACAAGCAGTTCTACGTGTTCCAGAACTTCAGCACCAACGTCCGCCGCGACATGCTGACCGACGCAGCAGTCGTGGAGAACGGGGTCGTGACCAACCCGAACGCCACGTACCCGAGGCTGGATCGCAACGACACGTTCAGTGGTCAACAAGTCAGCAGTTTCTACGTCGACGATGGATCGTACGTCAGGCTGCGAAATCTGCAGATCGGGTATCAGCTGCCGCAGTCATGGATAACCGGGATGAGAGTCTATCTGCAGGCGGAGAACCTGCTCACCATAACCGGATATCCGGGGCTCGATCCGGCGTTGGCACCGCAAGCTCAGGGCGCAGCGGCTGGCGACGTGAGGGATCAGTATCGCGGCTGGGACCGCGGTTCGTATCCCAGCAGCAGGATCGTGAGCCTGGGTATCAACGTCACGTTCTAGTGGCCTGCTAAGGAGACTGTGAAGACAATGAAAGCACTATATCGATTGAGACTGCCATCCTGGGCTCTCCTGATCTTCGTGGCGGGCGCCGCGTACGGTTGCGATGAGTTCCTGGTGGCGAACCCGCAGGGAGCCCTGGATGAGGGTACGCTGGCGAATCAGGCCGGCGTGGAAGGGAATCTCATTGCCACCTACAGATTGCTGGACCACGTCTATGGTGCCTGGGGAACCGCGGCTAGCAACTGGGTATGGGGAAGTGCTACCAGCGATGATGCATACAAGGGGTCCGAGGCCAGCGACCAGCCCCCGATTACGGACATCGAGATGTACATATGGACGACCGGCGGGGCCGACGACTACCTGAACGACAGGGGGACCCAATCGTTCGAGGCGTTCGTCCGAGCCAATGCCACGCTAAAACTCATGGCAAAGGTGCTCGAAGCGGACCCGGAGGCGATCTCCCAGGCTGACCAGAATGGCATCAGGGGAGAAGCCCTGTTCTTGCGGGCGCATTTCGGCTTCGAAGCCTGGAGGCTGTGGGAAAATATCCCCTACTTCTTCGAGGATGACACGACCTTCTACAAGTCCAATGAAGGCACGGGCAGTGCTGTCCTCGGGTACGTCTTGAGCGATCTCGACGAAGCCATCGGACTGCTGCAGCCGGATCCAAGAAATGGGGAGGTCGGCAGAGCCACGCGGTGGACCGCCAAGGCCTACAAAGGCAGGGTGCAGGTCTATGCCGGGGACTATGCCGGGGCAATAACGACCCTGGAGGATGTCAGGGATAACGGGCCCTACGCTCTGGAGCCCAATCAGTACCAAGTCTGGAGCGCTATGTCGGACTATCGCAACGGTCCGGAGACCATCCTCGCGTATGAGTCCCACAAAGGCGAGCCCGGCGGGAACAACGCGAACTACGGCGAACGCCTGAATTTCCCGCATTCCGGGAGCCCGTTCGGTTGCTGCGGGTTTCACCAGCCATCGCAGAATATGGTGAACTTCTTCCAGGTCGACGCGAATGGACTGCCGCTGTCTATGTCCCAGCCCGAAGCGGTGTGGAACGCCCGCGATGCCACGCTCGACGCCACGGCCTCGGCAACCATGGCACTGGATCCGCGGCTGGATTGGTCGGTCGGCAGGGACGGGGTACCGTTCAAGGACTGGGGCCCCCACCAGCCGGGCTGGATCCGAGCGCCGGCGTACGGAGGTCCGTACAGCCCGAAGAAGGCGATCTATGAAGATGCCAGCGGCGCCGAGGAAAGTGTCGGGTGGGTGCCGACCCAAACGAGTAACCAGGCCATCCACATCTTCCGCTATGCGGATATGCTGTTGCTGCTGGCCGAGTCATACGTTGAAGTAGGGCGGCTGGAAGACGCCCGCACGATCGTCAATCAGATCAGAACGCGCGCGGGAGTTGCGGCGCAGGGATGTGGGTTGCCACCGGAGTCAAACCGAGCAGCATCGTTGGTGGCGCTATATCCCCAATGTGCGGGGGATGCTCGCATCGCCGTGCCCATTGACGATGCCTCAATTACCTGGGCGGACTACCAGATCGGCCTGTACCTGGCGGCAGGTTGGGACGCAACTTACGCCAGAGAGGCCGTTCGCACCGAGCGCAGGCTCGAATTGGCCACGGAAGGCGAGCGCTTCTATGACTTGCGACGTTGGGGCATTGCCGAGTCCGTGCTCAATGTGTATATCGCGGCAGAGCAGGTCAGGAGGCCGTATCTTGCAGCGTCGGCCGTATTTTCGGGCCGGCACGCGCTGTTTCCGATCCCCACGGTTCAGATTGAATTGAGCCGCGTTACAAATCCGGATACGGGAGAGGAGACCGAGTATCTGGTGCAGAACCCCGGGTGGTAGGCAGGGGCGCACATTCTGCCTACGGCACGTCGGAGCCCGGTCCCGTTTGCAGTCGGGGCCGGGCTCGTGTCGTCTGCCCTCTACACAAGGCGCTCACCGGCCCCTGATCGTGAACGCCTGAAGTGAATCGCTGTTGTTGGCAACGAGCACGGCCTTACCCTGCGGTGTCGTGATCAGGGCCAGGTCCGTGACCTGCAACGGAGCCAGGAACCCGCTGGCAAATGGAGCAACGGGGGTGACCCCGCCACGGCCGTCACCTCTCAGCCACAGCCCGTTGCCCGCGTCGGCTCTCGGCGTATTCGGTTCGGAATTGTATAGGTTGCCCGCCACGATCAGATCGAGATTCCCATCCCCGTCGACGTCGTGGACCAGGATCCCGTTGATGGGTGATATCTGTGCCAAGTTGGGCAAGGGAAACGCGGCGAACTTCCCGTGTCCGTCGTTCTGGAGATAGGTGCTGGCAAAGGTATCCGCCTGGTAATGAACGGCCTGTGTCAGGCGGGAAGAACCGAGTATCTCCTGCATCGAAACGCCTGCAAACGACTCGTAGGTCGAGAACTGCACGCCGAGTGTATAGATTTCCGGGCCCAACTTCGCCAAACCGAAGAAGGGATACTCCGTCCCTGCTATCTCCTGTGTCAGAACGATGTCGGTCGTACCGTTTCCGGTGAAATCGTCGGCATAGACTCCGAATCTGCTGTCCTTCGATGTCGTGTACGCGTAATTCAACCCCAGGTTTCCGGCGACCAGGTCCGGATGACCGTCGCTGTTGAAATCTCCCGACTCGAGACTGTACCACCAACCCTGCATCGCAGGCGGGCCCACCGAACCCGTGACATCGCGCAATCGCTCTCCCTCGTTCTCATAGAATCGAAGCGGCATCCATTCGCCCGCGGTCACCAGATCCAGTCGCCCGTCGCCGGTGAAATCGAGCCACACCGCATCGGTTATCATCCCACCAGGTCGGGCCAGCTCGGGGGCCGCTACTTCCGTGATGTCCGTGAAGCTGCCTCCGTCATTGCGTAACACATAGCTACGGGTCGGATAGGGGTAGTTTCTGGGTACCAGGCGCCCGCCGACGAACAGGTCCAATCTGCCGTCGCCCGTGAAATCGCCGGCCCTGATACTGGCCGTGCTGGTCGGCATGGCCGGCAACGCCGCAGTGTCCTTGACGAACCTGCCGCCGCCCTGGTTGATATAAAGGCGGTCCTGCAGCAGATGCGAAACCGGAGAGGTATGATAAGCTCCACTCGCCACGTACAGATCCAGCAGCCCGTCCCCATCGGCATCGAAGAACAGGGCCCCCCAGTCCTCGTAATCCGCGTCCGCTAACCAGGGTTGCCGCTGTGTGGCTTCGACGAAACCCCCGTCCTCCCGTTGCAGGAACAAGGTGCCTGGGTAGCCCGCTGCGCCGCCAATGAATACGTCATCCAGACCGTTGCCGGTCACATCTCCCACGGCGAGCGGAGGTCCCTGTCGGGAGAGCATGTACGGCAACAGAGGTTGTGCGCTGTAGTCGACGAAAGGCTTTTCCCGGTGTTCATAGCGCAGGCCTGTGCTGGCATTCATCGGCTGGAACACACGCTCGTGAGTGGGCGTAGCAGGGTTTGATCCCTGCCTCGCTGTTGCATCCCGCTGTCTTACGGTCAATACGCGATCGACCTGCAGATCGGTCAGCAGTTGGTACCGCCCGTCGGGCCAAACCACCTCGAGGCTATCCCCGCGCCGCGCGTCACCTAGCCCGAAGTGAATCCGGTCATCCATGGTGGAGATGTATCCCCTGTACGGGGTGTGATAGATGTACTGCTTCTGACCTCCGGCTGTGAGGATCAGTTTCGATCCGAACCCGCCGCTGTTGGGAGATTCACCTTCCAGCTCGATCTGCAGGTAGTGATTCGTGTCGCCCGGAGCCGCGACGTTGTGGTAGATGAACGCCGGAGCGTCGATGTTGTTGACCACCAGGTCGAGCCTGCCGTCGTTGTCCAGGTCGCCATATGCTGTACCGTAGGAGAAGCTCGGGCGGTCGAGTCCCCATTCCTTGGTCCTGTTGCTGAACGTCAGGTCTCCTTCATTGCGGAAGATGTAGTTTGCAAAACTGTAACTGAACAGTGCCTCGACGAGTTCTATTGCACGCTGCATTTGTCCGGCCCGCCGGGCGAAGGTGGCGAGTGTCTGGTAGTCGTAGTCAATCACCGCCTTGGGATAGCCATTGCTTATGTGGATGTCCTTGTATCCATCATTATCGAAGTCGGCAAACAGGGGACTCCAGGTCCAACCGGTGTAGGGGATACCAGCCAGATGGGGAATCTCACTGAAGATCACATCTCCATCCCTGGTGACTCCGTTGTTCAGCTGCAGTGAGTTGGTGCTGTAATCTGGGAGAAACCCTCTGCTCTGGCGTTCCATGAAGGACCTGAAGGTCATGGCACCGGTCATCCGTTTCCGTTCCCGCAAATCTTCCGCCACCATGTCCGTCTGTAGAACATCGAACCAGCCATCGTTGTTGAAATCGGCGACATCGGCGCCCATGCCCGCGAAGCTCGTATGCTTGAACCATACAGCGGCCTTGTCGGTGAACGTTCCATCTCCATTGTTGGCATAGACGACATCGTTGGGCGTTTCATCGTTGGAGATGTAGATGTCGGGCCACCCATCTGCATTCAAGTCTGTAACGACTATCCCCAGTCCAAACCCGACCTGCTGCAAGATCCCTGCTTCCCGGGATACGTTCGTGAACGTGCCGTCACCGTTGTTGCGATAGAACCGATCGTAGCTGACGGGGCTCTGACTGCGTGCGCCTACCGGGTGTCGTTCTACCTCGTCGCGGGCAAATTCGCCGGGGGCGTTGTTGAGCACAAAGAGGTCCAGATCTCCGTCTCGGTCGTAATCGAAAAAGACGCCCTGGGTTGTGAAGCCGGTGTCAGCAATTTGATACTGCGTGGCGGCCTCCGTGAAGGTCCGATCCCCGTTATTGAGGAACAGCAAGTTGGCCCGTCGCTCCGCAGGGGTCTCCTTCGGTCCCGAGGCGGAGACATAGATATCGAGATAACCGTTGTTATCGATGTCCACCATGCTGGCCCCGTAACCCCATTTGTCGGTCGCGACGCCTGCCGACTCCGTTATGTCTCTGAACCGCAAGTCGCCTTCGTTCACGTACAGGCGACTCGAAACCATGTTGCCTGTGAGGAAGATGTCCTGCAGTCCATCGTTGTCGATATCGCCGATGGCGACCCCCCCGCCGTTATAGACAAAGGAGTCCATCTGCACATTCACGGAATCATCGGTCGTGATGACGTTGGCGAACGTGACTCCGGTCTGGTCTGGGGTCAATAGCTCAAACAGCGGCGCAGCGTGGTCCTGAGGACCGCAGCCGGCCACGCACACGATGCATGCACAGAGCAGTAAAGGATATCGGCGACTCATGTTCATAGCGGGAAGAGGAACCCTGGGCCCGCAATCGGGCCACTGCCAATGACGGACCTACCAGGATGGTGTGCTAGGAATGAGACGAGTGGGCGACCTGCACAGGCTATCTTCCTGTGAGCCGTAGCGGAGAAGACACAGGTTTGCGAGACGGTCATGCCGCTCGGGTCAGCAAGACCGGGATGCTCTAGCTGCAGACGCCCCCCCCACAACCCCCTCAT
>SMTZ1_10008021_pt1 | contig 11020 bp, 2 predicted proteins | sample DeeMarSWOR136_30_FD_25667 | JGI IMG/M metagenome (IMG submission 25667)
TGGCAATTCAGGAGAGACCGAGAATGGAGCCACCTTTACAGTCGATGGTACGCCTCCAGCGGTCTCCAATGTCCAGGTAACGCCCTCTACAGCACAACCAGGGACTATTTTCACCATAACTGCTCAGGTTTCAGATACACTTTCCGGTGTCAGTAGCGTAACCGCCTATATCCAATTCCCTGACGAAACAGATATCGCCACTGTGACCTTGTATGATGATGGACTGCATAGTGATGGGGCAGCGGATGATGGCACCTACGGAAACACCTGGGATTCCACAGGACGAATTTCGGGAGTGCATTATGTAGATATCGTGGCCATAGATAACGCCACTAACCAAGGAGAATATAATAATGGGGGTCTATTAATAATTGATAGCACCCCTCCTGCGGTCTCCAATGTCCAAATAACGCCCTCTACAGCACAACCAGGAACAACTTTCACCATAACTGCCCAGGTTTCAGATATACTTTCTGGAGTCAGCAGCGTAACCGCCTATATCCAATTCCCTGATGAAACAGATATAGCCACTGTGACCTTGTATGATGATGGTGCTCATAGTGATGGTGCTGCTGGCGATGGCACCTATGGAAACACCTGGGATTCCACCTTGGCAATTCAGGAGAGACAGAAAATGGGGGCACCTTCATAATTGATGGCACCCCTCCTGCGGTCTCCAATGTCCAGGTAAGTCCTGTTGCTGGACAACCTGGGATGTCTTTTACTATAACAGCGGTTGTGACCGACCCATTATCTGGTGTTAACAGTGTAACTGCTTATATTCAATTCCCTGACGAGACAGATATCGCCACGGTGACCCTGTATGATGATGGACTGCATAGCGATGGTGCTGCGGGCGATGGCACCTACGGAAACACCTGGGATTCCACAGGTCAATCTGTAGGCACGTATTATGTAGATATTGTTGCAACAGATACCCTTGGCAATTCAGGAGAGACCGAGAATGGAACCACCTTTATAATTAGCGATACTCCTCCTGAGGTTTCTAATGTCCAGGTAACGCCCGCTGCCGGACAACCAGGGACAACCTTCACCATATCTGCTGAGGTTACATCTCCTTTCGGTATCAGCAGTGTGACGGCCTATATTCAATTCCCTGACGAGACAAATATTGCCACGGTGACCCTGTATGATGATGGACTGCATAGTGATGGTGCTGCTGGCGATGGCACCTACGGAAACACCTGGAATTCAGCAGCACAAGTTTCTGGGGTCTATTATGTAGACATCATAGCCGTTGATACCCTTAGCAATACAGGAGAGACCGAGAATGGAGCCACCTTCATAATCGATGATACCCCTCCAGCGGTCTCCAATGTTCAGGTAACGCCCTCTACAGCACAACCAGGGACAACCTTCACCATAACTGCCCAGGTTTCAGACACGCTTTCCAGTATCAGTAGTGTGACCGCCTATATTCAATTTCCTGACGAGACAAATATCGCCACCGTGACCTTGTATGATGATGGACTGCATAGTGATGGTGCAGCGGGAGATGGCACCTACGGAAACATCTGGAACTCAGCAGGACAAGCTTCTGGGGTCTATTATGTAGACATCGTAGCCGTTGATACCACTGGTAATTCAGGAGAGACCGAGAATGGGACCACATTTACAATCGATGGTACGCCTCCAGCGGTCTCCAATGTTCAGGTAACGCCCTCTACAGCACAATCTGGGACAACCTTCACCATAACTGCCCAGGTTTCAGATACACTATCTGGAGTCAGTGGTGTGACCGCCTATATTCAATTCCCTGACGAAACAAATGTCGCCACAGTGAATCTGTATGATGATGGGGGTCATAGCGATGGGGCTGCGGGCGATGGCACCTATGGAAACACCTGGAACTCAGCAGGACAAGCATCGGGGCTCTATTATGTAGACATCGTAGCCGTTGATACCGCTGGCAATTCAGGAGGGATCGAGAATGGAACCACTTTCATAATCGATGATATACCTCCTGTGGTCTTCAATCCCCAAGTAAGTCCCACTGCTGGACAATCTGGGATATCTTTTACCATAACAGCGGTTGTGACCGATACACTATCTGGAGTCAGTAGTGTGACGGCCTATATCCAATTACCTGATGAGACAACTATCGCCACCGTGAATCTGTATGATGATGGGGCTCATAGCGATGGTGCTGCGGATGATGGCACCTACGGAAACACTTGGGACTCAACTGGGCAATCTGAGGGAGATTATTATGTGGATATAATTGCGTTCGATAATGCTACTAACCAAATAGAATCTGAGAATGGAGATACATTCATAATAAGCAATACAGCTCCTACTGTCACAAATGTTCTGATATTCCCTTCTGCAGGTCAATCTGGGACTCTTTTCACCATAAGGGCCACTGTTACATCAACTGTTAGTATTCATAATGTGACGGCCTATCTCCAATTTCCAGATGAAACTGATATATGGGCCTTACTGTTATATGATGACGGAATACATGATGACGGAGTTGTAGGGAATGGGATCTACGGAAATACAGTAACCCCTACTGTCACAACATCGGGAGTGCGTTATATTGATATTGTTGCTATAGATAATGCTGAAAATGAAATAGAGGTAGAAAATGCTGTTACATTCATAATCGATGACGACCCACCGGAAGTTACAAATGCACAGGTAATCCCTTCCGCGGGACAAGCCGGAACTCTTTTCACTATATCAGTAGTTGTAACCGATCCTTTTTCGGCAATCAGCAGTGTAACTGCCTATATTCAATACCCAGATGAGACAACTATCGCCGCAGTGACTCTCTATGATGATGGGGCTCATAGTGATGGAGATGCGGATGATGGCACCTATGGAAACATCTGGAACTCTGTAGGACGAGCATCGGGCATATATTACATAGATATTCTTACCGAAGATGCCCTTGGCAATTCAGGACAGACTGAAAATGTTCAAACAGTAATAATCGACGATAACCGACCTACCGTATCTAGTGTTCAAGTAAGCCCTTCAGGAGGACAATCAGGGACTATTTTCACGGTAACTGCGTTTGTGACCGACCCACTTTCTGGAGTCAGTAATGTGACTGCCTACATTCAATTCCCCGATGAAACAGATATCGCTTTATTGACCTTATATGATGATGGACTTCATAACGATACTAATGCTGGCGATGGCATCTACGGAAACACTTGGAATTCCACAGGACAACCTGAAGGATTTTATTATGTAGATATTGTGGCAGTTGACAATGTAACTAACACAAGATCGACTGAAAATAGCTTCCTTTTTGAAATAAATAACCCTCCTGAAGTTACTAATGTGCAAGTAACTCCCTCTGTCGGACAATCCGGCACATCGTTTATTATAACGGCGAATGTGACCGATTCGCAGTCCATTGTTAGTGTCATCGCTCATATCCAATTCCCTGACGAGACAGATATCGACACTGTGACCCTGTATGATGATGGACTGCATAGTGATGGGACTGCTGGCGATGGCACCTACGGAAACACCTGGGACTCCACAGGACAGTCTGAGGGAGCCTATTATATAGACATTGTTGCGACAGATAATGCGGCAAATACAGGAGAGACGGAGAATGGAGCTTCCTTCATAATTGATGATACCCCTCCTGTTGTCTCAAGTGTTCAAGTAAGTCCTGCCATTGGTCAATCAGGAACCTCATTCACGATAACAGCTGATGTTTCAGACACGTTAACTGATGTTACTACTGTTTTGGCATACATTCAAAGACCAAATGAAAATAATATTGCCACCGTGCCCCTATATGATGATGGACTCCATGGTGACGGAACGGAAGGAGATGACATATTTGGAAACACATGGACCTCTTCTGGGCAACCAGAAGCAACTTACTATATAGATATTGAAGCTTTCGATAATGCTAATAACCAGAAACAGGTAGAAGATGGCGTTATACTTTTCATAGATAATACTCCTCCAGTTGTTTCGGATGAACTAGTAACCCCCCTATTAGGACAATCTGGAACTCCTTTTGAAATACTAGCAAATGTTACAGATGCGCTTTCAGCTATTAGTAATGTGATGGCCTATATTCAATTACCTGACGAGACGGATCTCACCACTGTGACCCTGTATGATGATGGTGCTCATAATGATGGGGCTTTTGGCGATGGCATCTATGGAAACACCTGGGATTCCACAGGACAGGCATCGGGGGTTTATTATGTAGACATCATTGCGGTTGATTCTGTTGGTAATTCCGGAGAGACGGAGAATGTTGTCACATTCATTGTTGACGATATTCCTCCTTATGTCTCAACTGATCCAGTCATCCCTCAAGGAGGACGACCAGGGACGAATTTCACGTTAATTGCGTTTGTAAACGATACACTTTCTGGAGTCGTCATCAGTGTGACTGCCTACATTCAATACCCAGATGAAACAGATAGAGCCACTGTGACATTATATGATGATGGAGCTCATAATGATGGGGCTTTTGGCGATGGCATCTACGGAAATACCTGGAACTCTACTGGTCAAGTAACAGCAGTTTATTACGTAGACATTATTGCCGTTGATACCCTTGGCAATTCAGGAGAGACAGAAAATGCCACCAAATTTATAATCGATGATATATCTCCGGAAATGCCTCCAAATTTTGAACCCCAGCAATCTGTTGAGAACCCGGATGACCAAGATACGGTTACTATCCTTATACCTGATCCCATTGACGACCCGGTCATTGATCCTCCCGTCTTAAGTGTTTACCTAAATTATACAGTAAACGGTTCACCAAGACCCTCACGGCTTATGGAATACATACCAGGCAGCTCATATAGAGCAAATATACCACCCCAATCAGAAGGAACTGTTGTAGTTTACTGGTTCCATATTTTCGATATGGCTGGAAATGATTTAGAAATAACTAATTCCTCGTATACCTACACAGTGGCTGGCAGTGGAAATGGTGGCGGAGGCGGCGGAGGCGGCGGAGGCGATGGTAGTAGCGATGGCGGTAGCGGAGGTGGCGATGGAGGCGACACAGCTCCTTCACATCGACTTTATATTTTCCAATCGCTGATCTCCAGTTCCTATAGGCAAGGCAAACAAGCTATAATTTCTGTAAATGTAACAGATGAAGCTGAAAAAGGTGTTGAAGAAGCTAATGTTGTTTTGAATATTGGAAACAAAACATGGATTACATTAGAAGATCTGGGAGAAGGACTCTACCAAGGAGAACTCAATATTGATGAAATGGATCCTGCCACCTATTTATGTATTCTAACTGCTGAGAAAAAAGATTATGTGACTGCAACAAGAAGTTATGTTATAACAATTGAACCTGCTCTTCCAGATACTGATTTACTGATTGGAATGGGCGGAGTGATTGCTATTCTTAGCTATGCAACTGCAGTACGCGTTCGTAAGAGACGGAAATATAAGAACTCTGTGAGAGCTAGAGAAGAAAGAGATTATTGGACTGCAGTACAAGGCTTTATCAAAGTTGGTAAAATAACAGAAGCAGCAGAAGTCTGCCTTATTGCAGAGGACATGTATATAGATCTTGCCAAATTAGTAGAAGAAAAAATTGGTTTGGAAAAAGCTATGGAACTTTGGGTAAGCTTGGGTAATAAATATCGAAATGTGAAATCTTATGTACTTGCCGAAAGGTCTTATAGACTCTGTGAAGCATACGCAACAGCTGGTAAAATGTATTTTGATTATGCTGTTGAATTGGTAATGAAAAAGAAATTCAAAGAATCCTTGAATAATGTTCGTAAAGCGGTTACACTTTTCACAAAATCAAAGAGCAGAGAAAAACAAATTGATGCTGAAAGATATTTGACGGCTATATCTTCACTACTTACTGCCGAAGAGTCAATGGAAGCAGGTAAGTACGATGATGCGTCAATGATTTTTTCAACGCTTGCTAAGGAGTACAAAGACATTTTACCAATTGAATATCTTCGGTCCAGAAAATCTGAAGCGGAATTCTACGAAAGGCAAACATTATGTGTAAAATGTGGATTTGCAATTCCTGAAGAAGCACAAGAATGTCCGAATTGTGGTCAGCGGAGAGCGAAATGTATAATTTGTGGACTTGATATCCAACACGGCGAAGAATATATCAGATGTCCGTATTGTAAAGTGTATGGTCATAAAGATCTCTACTTAGGTTACCTTCGAGCAAATAATCGTTGTCCTAATTGTAAGATAGAGCTTAATGAAAATAATGTGATTAAAGATCACTTAGATTATCAAATTTTAGATTACATAGGAGACGAAGATAAACGACGTGTCAAGTTCAGTGAAATCGCTTCTGAATTCGAAATTTCTACAGAAGAAGCTGAAAGCATAATTCAAATTCTAGTAGAGAAAAATTATGTTAATGGAATATTTTCAAAAGAAAAGGGAGAGTTCGTTGTAGTAAAGATCCGAACCTATAGCTTTGAAGATTGAAGAAGCAAAAAATGTAGTGTAGCTTTTTTTGAGAAAAGAAGAATACTTGAGGCGTACACCAAAAATTTAATGATAAGGGCATCAGCATCAAAGAGAGCGAATTTTTATTGATATTGCAGTTTAATAGTCTGTAAAATCGCTAATAATCATTTCTAAGAATAAGTTTTTTACAGAATTTCTTCATTAATAAGCTATTTCTATTTTTTTAGAATATCGCAACTTGATAATCCTATCAAGAATTGGTTTAAAAGTTGATATTTTAACTCCAACTATTATTATTTTGATAGTTTCAAAAATTAGTATACGAGGATTCTCTATTTAATTTAAAATATTTCAAAAATTGTCTAGAAAAGAAGTAAGTGCATTTTGTAAGATCTGAAACCTTATTATTTTTAACTACAAAGATTATGTTTATTTGCACAAAAAATAACACAAAATATGAAAATCACAAAAATAACTACAAATTTATGTGAGATTTACAAAATTTTAAATGCGTCATTTTACTAAATTACATCTGAATTAGAATTATTTAGAAACTGCTAATTATTGACTAATTTAATTTAGATTCATTTTCTGACTCAAATGACTTATTGACAAAGTTCAAATATATTTAGTGGGAGTCATTTCAATGGAGGTTCAGACATGATATTCCAGCAGTTTCGTTATGAAGGGGGGCATTTATCTTATCTTGTAGGTGACGAGAAGACAAAAGAATGTGCTATTATTGACCCTGCTATAGATATTGAGCCTTACTTAGAATCAATTGAAAATAGAGGACTTAGACTTGTTTACATAATAGATACACACTCCCATGCAGACCATATTACAGGTGCAGGTAAGTTAGCTGAGCAGATCAGATGTATTGTTATAATGAATGATAGTGTAGATGTACAACGCATGCTAAGTGAAGATAAAGGTGATGCAATTGGGATCGGCGATATTCTAAGGGAAAACGCTTTAGTTACCATTGGCAACAAAGTGAAAGAAGGAGATAGAATAGAAATTGGCAATTTACTTTTAAAAGTAATAGCAACTCCTGGGCATACTCAGGATTCCATGTGCTTACTAACGAATGGTAAAATATTTACTGGCGATACATTGATGATAGGCGTTTGTGGAAGAACTGATCTTCCAGGGGGGGACACAATCATGCTTTATAATAGCATATTTAAAAAATTAATTAACCTTAATGATGATATCGTGATTTATCCAGCCCATGACTATCAAAACAACATAAACAGCGTTCTTGGTTATGAAAAAGTTAATAATCCTTTTCTTAAACTCCGAGAGTTGCAGGAATTCATTGAGTTCGTTATAGAAACATTCCCGCCACCAACGGGTGCAGGAATGCAGTGTGGAGCCAGAAAAACAACAATTCCTCCAATTAGTAGTTCTTCTACTGGCGAGTTGATGACAAAAATGTGTGTAGCACTAGAGCATGTTTTAGAGGAATACCCTGAAGATTGGAGAAAATGGAATGTAACGGATGTCAAGAAGCTTAAGAAAGAACTAGATGAAGGAAAAAAAAGTTTTATCCTTGATGTTAGAGACGATGATGAGTATGAAGAAGGCCACATTAAGGGATCAAAACATATACCTGTAAGAGAATTACCGAAAAGACTTAATGAGCTTCCAGAAGACAAGAATACTGAAATTGTTACATATTGCGAGAGTGGTTTTAGAAGTTCTCATGCGGCGATATTTCTCAAAGCATATGGCTATAAGAATGTTAAAAATCTAGAACACGGCATACACGAGTGGAAAGAAGAAGATTACGAAGTGGAAAAATGAGCATCCATTCTTATATTTCTATTCGCTAATTGTCTCTCATTATATATGTTATGATGAGCTACCTTGTGCAAAAGCCTCGAAACTTCCTGCATCTACGACAGACTCGACTCACTTGACGGGTTACGGAGGTCATATCTCCACAGGCTTAACATCCCTACGCCCCGTAGGTATTGCCTACGATGTGATACAATTGGAGTATGCACCTTGTCTGCAAGTGTGCCTATGATCCCTCCAATTGGTGTTGATACCTTCCTCATACCCCTATATAACGTTAGGGAGACCCTTCAATGCACGTGATGCAAGTGAACACACACTTCCAAAATTCATCACCACGCTGAAGCTGTGGTGCTTTCTTGCTTGACTAATTGTATGTGTCGTGACAAAAATTAACGAGACTCATATATCACACACATGGATGCCTCTTCCTTAAGGCCGAGATTTTTGGCGCTACAAAGTAGAGAGATCATTCATTTCGATCATATTCTTAGAAATAAACTTATCCATCTGATGAATGAGAAATCCTTGTTCATCAGGCCACTCGATTAAAAACATTTTACTGAGACGAGAAATCAATTGTTCATCACATTCTTTGTTCGTAACTATAAGTAGCAGATTTGGTGCCATCATGCCACCTTGAATTGTCATATCCACATCCTCATCCAAAGTAGTTGCTGTTACTGCTACGACGAAGACATTTTCATTTGGTTCATCGAGTTTAAACTGATCTCTAGTTACACTCATTGTATAGAAGTTTGTAAGTTTTGCGGGATCTAAAATTGCTTCGAGAAAGTCTATCTGAAACTCAAATATTCGACATTCTTTGGCCATAGGCCCTATAACTGGATCGAGGACGAGCAGGAATATGGCCTTTATGCCATAGCGAGTTGGATCAATTATATCGGGTGAAAACACTAACTTTGCGGCAGCATCCTCGCGTGGAGACAGAAGATGTGTTTTCCGGACTGCAATCAAACTTATTATTGCGACTGTTGCTCCCATCCCTATAATTAAATACATCATTTCGGTGGATATGACGAACAATTGTGTTGGTTGGCCCTCTATATAACTCGCAACTGATGGACCTATATTCACTCCTCCTTCGCCTTCAATTTTACCTGCGTATTCCGCAACAATCTGCAAATCATTATCTGTGGGGACAGTCCATTGGATAACTGCTCTGCCGTTCTCGTCTGATGTTATCTCTAACATTTCCATCAAGATCCATTCTCGTGTGTCAACAGAAAACATATCCACACTAGAAGATGATCCTGAGAATGAACTGGTTGTGACAGGGTTCATTCTTTCATAAATATAGATGGTGATCTGATCACCCGTAATAGGAACACCATTTTCTGTTCTCAAGGTAGTTTGGATCGTGATTTGATTGCCTTCTTCCAAATTGCCTCTTATATTAAGTTGCATTTGTGTTTGTTCTTCTATAACAAGAACCTCGCATGTTGTGCTGGCACTTTCCCAATTTGAATCGCCTGCAAATCTTGCAGTGACCATATAACGACCATAATTATTTGGTGCCGTAAGTGTGATTTCAAATTCACCATTATTGAATGTATATGTCTCGTATTTCTTACCTTCAAAGGTGATTGTTACGAGTCGACCGTTTTGATATGAACTGATGGTTCCTGATACGGTCACCGTTTCGCCGGGCTTAGCACCGTAAAAATTGTCCAAGAAATTGAGAATTAAGCTACTCAAGCTTGTCCCACTGTCGCCACCGCCATCACCACCACCGCCGCCATCACCACCACCGCCGCCACCGCCATCACCACCGCCATCGCCACCGTTACTGCTTCCACCTATCTTTGTAAAGGTGGTTGAGGCTACGCTTGTCCCGTCTGCATCTGAATCTTCGAAATAACATCGAACGTAATAATCACCTTCAGAAAGACTAGAAACGTCTACGTCCAGTGCAATCCATTTTGAATCTATGCTATCCCATATGAGGACGCCAGTAATGGTAGTGGGAGTTCCAGAGCTGGTATAGATCCTGTAAGTGAAGGTTATTGCTTCTAAATCGTTTAGTGTGTCATGTGCAGAATAGCTACAAGTCGCCGTGACATTAAAAATATCAATAGTCTGGGACTCACTGTCGTAGGTAACGGAAGGTTCGCTAACGGTAATGGTATGTATAACCGTGAAGATTGCTGACGGAGAACTGATACCACTTGCATCTAAATCCTGAAAAACACATCGCACATAATAATCTCCCTCAGGCAAACTAGAAACATCCACATCGAGGGTTTCCCACATAGTTCCATTCCACTCCAAATCTCCCGTGAGTCCTGTCTGAACGCCTCCGCTTGTATAAATGGCATATTCATAAACCGTTGCCTCAGTATCATCTAACATATCATGAGAAGGATTACTACACGTTGCAGTGACTCCTGTAATGTTTAACTCTTGCGTTGTGCTCCCTATATAAGAAACCGTTGGTGGTATGACTGTTATTTCATAACCACCTTTCGTGAAAATGTTTGATGGAGCACTGGTCCCTTCCGCATCCGCATCTTCGAAATAACATCGAACATAATAGTTCCCTGGCGACAGAGAAGACACATTCACATCGAGGGCTTGCCACGTACCTCCAACCAACGTCAAATCTCCCGTAACGCTAGTGGGTGAACCTCCATCATCATAAACTCTGTAAGTATAGGTTGTCGCCTCGATGTCATCTAGCGTGTCATGTGAAGAATAGCTACAGGTAGCAACAACTCCAGTAATATTTATTTCATGCGTTGTAGGTCCCCCTACATAAGAAACCGTTGGTGCACTT
>SMTZ1_10011919_pt1 | contig 11020 bp, 7 predicted proteins | sample DeeMarSWOR136_30_FD_25667 | JGI IMG/M metagenome (IMG submission 25667)
GTTGGTTGAACTTGTTGCCTTCTGGCGAGAGGTGATCTTCGTCAATGAAAAAGATTTTTGATTCCTTACTGAAGCTTTCGGACAGACGAACGTGGGTCTCTATGATGAGCTTAAAGTGCTGCACCGGATCCATTTCCTTTTGGGAGACCCCGGTCAACGTGTCAATCAATCTCTTTGCAGACTGCTCTAAAATCGCCAACATCAGACCCTCTTTGTTCCCAAAATAATGATAGATATTGGAGATGCTCATTCCCATAGAATTTGCAATAGCCCGGATTGAAGTACCGTTGAAGCCTTTGGTTGAAAAGAGATCGATAGCTGCCTTGATGACCTGGTCTTTTGTCGCTGGTATACCCGCTGCCATGAATCTACTCCTTTCATGAAAGAACAAATTGCCGAATGCGTAAAAATCAATATCGAACGGTCGTTATATATCAAACGTTCGATACTATGTCAAGCAAAAAAAATTTATTTTTTTATTAACCTCAAGTACTTTAAATCATTATAAAATTGGATTATTTCACTATTCTAGTGGCTATTCTTACAATACCCGATAGACGTCGTGCTAAATGCTTTTGATCTTTCTGGAATCTGCAGAGAACTCTCCCCTACCCTATCCTAACCGGGCCATCCTTTGAATACCGTTAAGATCCATTTCCCCGAGGCGCGGACCTGGTACATCGTAACCCAATTCAGTTAGTTTAGTTCACACTCCTCTTATTCGTTCCACGAACGCTTGAAGCCGGGTTCTAATCGGCATTAGTGAGGTTGTCCAAAGGTCAGTCTGTATTTGAAGATTGGGGATGCGAGAGTTGTCCAAGGCTGTTTTCAGATCAGGATAGTCATAAACATATGGGTCGCATTGGAACAGAACTACGAAGATTACCCCCTCAGCCTGATTTTCCTCAACAAGTTTCAGTAAGGATTGTCGTGAGTCTACTCGTGGGTCAACATAACCAGAAAAGGCTGGGCTGGCCAAGTGATGGTCTATTATAGCTTCTTTTGGATCCCCATCCAAGCGGACATCTGAAGCGATGAGCCGAGAGCCAATGGAAAGATTATCACCTACCACGTAGCCCCCTACCTCTTCGATAATATCAAGGATATCAAGAGGTTCGATGACCATACCAACAAGAACAACTTTAACCGCGTTATCAGTAACAGGTCGATTACCTACTTGCGATTCCAACTCAGATAAGAGCTGGGATAACAAGTTGTTGTGCTCCTCTTTGGGCATCATCACTGAAGATTTTATGGCACTAAACACATCCCTGCTGCTTATTAACTGAGGATTATCTCTCTTGATAGCGTAAAGTTTTCTCAGATGGTCTCTGCCTTGATTATAGAGCGAAATGGTCTCTTTGAGGGAATCATTTGATATTTTCTGGCCAGCAAAATCCTCTAGATTCGTGTTGAATCTCGAAAGCTCCTCCATAAGTCGTGCTTTCACTACGGGACTACTATCTAGCTTTTTGGGAAGCATGACGACATCGAAAAAGCGCGTGGGAAATACATCATACCAGATCTGGGACATTGACCGTGCACACTCGCACATATGATTGAGCACAATACCATCCATGAAATATAGATCCCCACTCAAAGCCACCTCCAGATTGCTTCTCATTAGAGAACATATCGATTGCGACATATGTGCATCAACTTTAGAAACCGGCTTATTACTTCCCAAAAGGGCCACTGGCAACATTCCAGCAGCATGGATTATCTCGGGTGGTACTCCCGGCATAAGATGTCCTACCATCATCTTACCCCACGTGACTTTCCGCTTTCTCAATTTCTCATAAGGACTCTCTAAGAATTCGGCGAAGGTCTTTGAAATTTCTGACCTGTTCATGTCGCTTTTCTCCTCTGATAATTCTATATGGTTCGAAATAGTCTCACTTTCTAATCACCTCAAGATATTGTCTCCAGATACCTCTTACATACTCTTCATTATAGAAGCGGGGGTCACCGTGATCAGCATCAAAGACCAGCCCTGGAATCCCGGTCCTCTCCGTAACCAGCTTGGCTATATGCCAAAGCCCACCTGAGGAATTCTTACAGGTGCGAACGTTGTGCAATATAAAACCATTAAGCGAAAACCGTTCAATAAGCTCACAGATGATTTTCGCTCTCGCCACCTCTCCCCAAATATTAAGCGAAGCCCTCTCATACTCAGTAGACAGAGCCTCAAGCGGGTCTGAAACATCCGGATAATGATTGACAAACATGTAGAGATACAAATTGGTCAGAACGTTTACCCCATAGGATGCAAAGAAATCACGATCCTTCCTAAAACTATACCATAACGGCATATTTTCATAATGTAACCTGAGTCTCTCCCCGGGCACTACTGGTATCTTCTGTTTTACCCTTTCATCTATCTCAGCCTTGACCTTCTCGTAATAGTCTAGAGCCTCCTGGGTGCCCCGCATGTTGAACACAAGAGACATTGCAACATACAGGTCAAAGAGACTTACCGGTGATGGAATATTGGCCGCTGACTCCATTATCTCAAACCATAGCTGGTACGTCCTGTTCGCAGTCCTCAAAACCTCCTCCCCTTACTCTTTCCCCACTTCTCATACTCTATCTCATCCCATCGGTAGGCAGCTACAAAGCCGCTATCCAACACATAATAAGGGACCTTAAACTGTCGACTCAGAACTTCAAACCACTTCATTATCTGAAAGCATTGAACGGTATTGACACACAAAGCATCCGGGGACGGGAGAGGACCAATGGGACTGATCCCCGATTCCACAGAGCCTATATTGCACCGAGCATAGGAACAAATATCGCAGCTATAGCCTTCCCGCTCCGCTATTTGGGAAAGCTCCACCAGTCCTCCCTTAACCTGGACCATGACGGCTAGGTTCTCCGGGTATACGGGGATCATATCCATGGCATAGATTATCTCCACGGGGAAGTTAGCCGAGGTCCAAATTACTGGAATACCCTTGTCATGGGCCTCAATAGCGCTTTGGTAGTGCCTGTCTATAATTTCTCTTTGGAGTCTTATAGACTCAATCCTCTTGTATTCAGTTTGTCTCATCTTTTACCTTTTCCCTTTTTCCTCAATTCAATTTAAGTAAAACACTGGTTTTACAAGTGCGTGAGAGCTCCTCCTCTTCTTATGGGGAAAATCCATCATCGGAACCTCCTTATAAGTTTCTTCCGGCAAGTAATTCGGGACAGATGCAAATCTTTAGAGTAATCAACCTATGGGAAGGAAACTAAGCGAGTAATTTGGGACAAACCCTAATTTTTTACTTGACTCCTTAAAGGGTGTCTCAGGTTAAATCTGATTTCGTTACTGTCCTCACTATACACATTCTGTTGGCAACAGAACGTTACGCACTCTACAAACTGCCTTCACCAGTGCCTACTCTTCTGGTTTGTCACATCGTCTCTCAGCCAATTGCTCCCTGGTTTTTTAGCTGGCTAATATATTCCCAACTGTAATCCAACAACTCTGTGAGTATCTGCTCTGTATGTTGGCCTAATTCAGGGGCTGCTCTCCCTAGGCTTCCTGGCATCTCGCTGAAGTCCACAGGAATGCCTAATGTGTCTATCTCGCCCAAAACAGGATGCTCAAATTTCACAAAATAGTTATTTGCCCATGCTTGAGGGTCAGAGCATACATCCTCCAAGTTGTTCACTGGGCAGCAGATAATGCCCGACTCCTTAAGTAACTTGAGCCACTTTTCCCTCGGTTTCCTGGCGAAGGTTTCATCCAAAACGCCGATGAGCTCCTCTGCGCAACGCTTCAGGTTCTCAAGTCTAGCATGTTGTAACTCTGGCGACAAATTCTCAATCTGAAGGGCGGCGCAGACTTTCGGCCAGTACACATCGAACTGAGGATTTGCCAAGGCAAGCCATTTCCCGTCTCCACATCGGTAATGATTCCATAACGGGTTGCCCATCTTTCTTCTTTCCCTCGTTTGCCAGCCCTTACCAAGCCCAAGCCTTAGGGCTAATGCTAGACCCTCGAGCCAAATCATACTCCCCAAAAGGGAGACGTTAACTTCCTGTCCCACTCCAAAGTGGTCCCGAGCAATGAGAGCAACGAGACACGCATAGGCCGCGATTATTCCGGTCAGTTGGTCAGCAATAGCCCCGGGTATCGCTGGAACGGGTTCTTCTCCTGGGCTGACCATAGTCAATATGCCAGATCTAGCTTGCCCAAGGTAATCGAAACCCGGATCAAACGCATCCCCTCCCTTCGGACCAAAGCCTGAAATATTAACATAGATAAGCCCGGGGTTGAAACGACGCAGCGTCTGATAGTCAACCTGCCTGCGTGTGGCCAAGCCCGGCCGGTAGTTCTGAATGAAAATGTCTGATTTTTCAACAAGCCTGAAGATGACCTGTCGGCCTTCCTCCTTTCGGACGTCCACGGCAATAGCTCTCTTATTGCGGTTATTGTAGTCGAAATAAAAATTGTGACCTAATGGGAGCCCAACTGTTATTCCCCCGACTTTCATCCACCCTCGACCTGGTTCACCAGTCGTCGGGTCTTCCAACTTGATCACATCCGCCCCAAGGTCTGCCAGCATCATACTAGCTACGGGAGCTGCCTGATATTGAGACCAATCCAGAACCCGGATTTTTTCCAAGGGTAGTTGCATTGTTCAACTCCTCAATTCTGTTTATTACTTCAAAAGCCCTCGCTTCAGACCTGAAGGTTTTTTGTAAAAGGTAATAGTTTAGTTTTTCCAAAATCCTGGGATATTAATATAACCACCCCCCCCAAGTTGTCAAGAGTTATGTCGATTTCAATTCCAGACAACCTTTTCTTCTTTAAACCTGTTTCTTTAGAACTCACCTGATTATTGATTTCGGATTGAGGTCTTCTATTTGGTGGGTTGTTTAAAAACTGGATTACAGAAAGAAGTTTTGAAAAAAGGGACAGCGGGATCAACTTCGGAGTTTTCCAGACCATCTTCACTTTTATTTCTCAATTCCTAACTTGGCCAGAGGCGACTCAGGAGGATTTCCACTCAACAGCTCATAACCTAGTGCCCCGTTGAAGTCATCTTTTAATTCTTGCAGATGAACAGCTGTCCCCTTTGTTAGGGGATCATTTCAAGAGTGATCACGGATTTTATTGTGGAGTCGGTATTTCCAGGACGTCCGTTTACGCTTTATTAACCTTGCACAGAATAGACTTAAATGCTGGATAGCCAGTGATTGAATCCCTGCCATCATAACTTGTCAACACATTGACGTTCGAATTTTCCCAACCAAGTGGAATGGATACGACACAAGGGTGTATGGATTTGGTCACTTTAGCCTTTATCGTTATCGACCCCCTCAGGGTCTCAACAATAACTCGATCCCCGTTCTTAATGCCCAATTGTTTTGCCAAACCATTATTTATTTCAGCTAATGGTTCAGGGTATCTTTTGGCTGGGCCTTGAAGCGTTCTAAAAGAAGATTGCCAATACTGTATCACGCGGGCACCCGTGATGAGACATAAAGGGTAGTTCCTGCTTAAATCTCGATCACGAATGGGACTCTCCAATGGCTCGATATGTTTGGGCAAGGGATCATAGCCATACCCTTCTAAACGTTCTGAATAAAGCTCTATCTTTCCTGAGGGAGTGTTGAATCCATGAGCTAGATATTGTTGGCGTTTGTCCTGTGTGTAAGGCACGCCAGCAGGATTTACCTTCAACTGGGTGGCGGTAATCCCGCTGGGTTTCAGCACGTAATCCAACATATCTTCATTGTTCTCCCAGGGGAAATATTCCTCATAACCCAGTTTCTTGGCTAGCTCAGACCAGAATTTCCAATCCGGATAGTTGTCACCCGGGGGATCACAAATCTTGCTCCTCAGAGCGAGTATAGGTACTCCCTGGAAGTACCCGTAATCACACAGCTCTGTCCTTTCCAAAAAAGTACATGCCGGCAAGACCAGATCAGCGATGCTGGCTGTCTTTGTCATAAATAAATCCATCACCACTAGAAAGTCCAGTTTTCTGAGCGCCCTTTCGGTAGTGTCTGTGTCGGGCCATGTCAAGAGAGGATTTGAACCCTGAAATATCATTCCTTTTATCGGGTAAGGACTCCCATTCAGGATGGTTTCAGCAAAATTCATACCGTGAGCCTGATTCATATAGTTAATAAACAAGGGGTATCCCTCCAAACCGGTAGTTTTGGGATGTATTTGTGTAGTTACCCTTGTACTTTGTGTTTTAGCCCCAGGTACAAGCTTGCCTCCCCCCGTAACATCAATATTTCCCATTATGGACTCTAGGATAGTCATTGCTCGTATAGCCTGGAACCCGTTGATTCCGTGGTCAATGGCAATATGCTGAGACAGACAGGCAGGTTTGTTAAAGGCGTATGTTCGCGCCGCCCTGTAAATCATGTCCGCTGGAACCCCAGTTATGGCCGACACTGTTTCGGGGCTATACTCCTTCACATGATCTTTAAGCTGCTCAAAACCTATCGTCCAGGTGTCGACGAACTGCTTATCATATAGACCCTCAACAATAATTACGTTTATCATGCCCAGAGCTAAAGCACAGTCCGTCTGTGGTCTAATCTGAATATATATATCTGCCTTTCGCGCCAATCTGGTTTCCCTCGGGTCAATAACGATGAGCTTGGCCCCCCTTTTCTTAGCAGTAAGGATGTCGTGATACTCCGTAATGTTAGACTCTTCAGGATTGGTTCCCCACACTATGATACACTTGGCATTCATCTCATCAGGGACTGGGTACCCTCCCACCGTCATATCTGTTGCCATGGTTCTGGACCAGTGGCACAACATATCTACCGAAGAGTAGTTGGGTGTCCCATATGTGTCACAAAATCTGACAGCGTAGCGCTTAGCATCTCTAAGCCCCACAGAGTTCCCCAAGTAAACGGCCAGAGCTTCTGGCCCGTATTGGGATTTGATCTCAGTGAGCTTCTGAGCAATGTGCTCAAGAGCCCTATCCCACGAAACTCGCTCCCAGACATCACCCCTTTTCAAGAGCGGGGTTACTAACCGATCGTTACTGTATTGCAGCTCTGGTGCAAACTTGGCTTTTTCACAAATTACCCCCTTGCTCATCGGGTGTTCTTTCATTCCCCTGACATCAATAATCTTGCCTTCCTTCAGATAGACATCAATTCCACAGGACTTGGAACACATCCCACAAATCGTTTTCTTCACCTCTGCGATTGCCAATTTTATGCCCTCCTTTCTCATTAAGAACTAATTTCTCAATTGATACGACCCGCGGCTCGGTTCCCGAGATCCACTTACTACTGTCTCATCCCCGCTCGAGTGGTTATTCACCTCTTCTTCACACTCACCTTTTCATCATATCTGGAAGAAAAAGAACAATTTGAGGAAAGACGAGGAGCATACCAACTACTAGCAACTCGACGACGATAAACCATATGACACTCTTGAAGATCTGGAACAGATTGGCGTCAGAGATAGCACCTTTCAATACATACACATTGAGTCCAACAGGCGGTGTGAGTAGACTTATCTCCACCATGATTATAACCATGATGCCATACCACACTCCATTAATGCCAAAATTCTGTAGAACAGGAAATGTAATGGGTAAAGTCAGTAGGAGCATACTGAGAGGCTCAAAAAACATTCCTAGGGGTATATACATAAGGAGAAACAGGATAATCAGAACCGTTGGGGATACATTCAAATTGATAAAAAGAGATATAAAGCTGTTCGCGAATCCAGACCTGGCCAAGAATAGTGTAAAAATTTGGGCCCCTATGGAAATAGTCAGAATCATGCAGCCTATTTTAACAGTGTCTAGCAGTGCCGATCTCAAAGTAGCCCAGTGCAGGTTTCCTGAAATGAATGTCAATACTAATGCACCAAAACAACCTATAGCACCAGCCTCTGTTGGTGTGGCGACGCCCGAATATATTGTACCCATTACAGTACCAAATAAAACGATGATCCCCCAGACTCCTTTCAAAGAAAGTAACGATTCCTTCCAAGCTACTCCTCTTGCTCTGGGACCGAGGCGCGGACTAATCAATGACCTGACCAAAATCATCAATATGAACAAGAAAGCCGTAAGGATTCCAGGCAAGATTGACCCCACTAGTATTTTGCCAACTGACTGCTCTGTCACTATGGCATAGAGAACCGCAATGATGCTTGGAGGTATCAATATACCCAAAGTACCTGCACCGGCAATAGAGCCTAAGCTTAAATTTCTATCGTAGCCATATCGATCCATCTCTGGAATAGCTATTTTTGACATAGCTGCTACCATCCCTACACTGGATCCTGTGCATGCAGCAAAGCCAGCACAGGCAAAGGTGGTCGCCATAGCTAGGCCCCCTGGCAATCGACCAAACCATTTGTAACCTGTATCATACAGTTCCCTTGTTATGCCGGCTTTAGCAGCAAAATCCCCCATGAGCACAAATAAGGGAATCACAACCATCGAATAAGAGCTAACAGAGCTCAAAGGAAGAAGTTCAAGCGAAGCGCATGTTATCTTGACTCCACTCGTTAGAAGCAAACCAGCAGTTCCCACTAGAGCCATAGCAAATGCAATCTGGACGCCAGCTGCTAACACTACGATCAATGCTAGAAATCCTAGTGTTCCGACGATCAACGGGTCCATCGCCTTACTTTCTCTTCAACCGGAAAAGGCCAGAGCGGAATTCATCCGCTATGTCGATTACAAATTGGAGGCATAGAATTACCGAACCTGCGGCCACAACAAATTTTACTGGCCAGACGGGCAGCGGCAGCGCTCCCCACCTCACCTCTTTTATCTGCCAAGATATCAAGAATGCCTTGGTTGTTTCCCAAGAAATGAAGCCGAATACACACAATGCCAATAAGAGTGATACTATTTTTAGCGCGCCTTGGACGGTCGGTGGCAATTGTAATGTAATCAAATCGATTTTAATGTGGCCGCTTATTGATTGTGTGTAAGCCATACCGCTGAAGACGAAAAGAACAAGAAGGTATTCGCTTATTTCCACCGTACCCAAAATTGGCTTATTCAGGACGTAACGGCAAAATACCTCTGCGCACATAAGCGCCAGTATTGTCAACAATACTGTTCCGCTGCCTATCCCAAGAATGTTAATTAAATGTCTCATGGATACGCCTTAGCAATAATATCTTTTAGCTCAGGTCTTCGTCAGTTTAAATGTTCTGATGAGGTTGCTGACGAATGCCCATGAATTGTCAGCAACCTCCAAAAGGATTTCTACCTCATTTGGTAGGATATGGACTTACGTATTTATCCTGAGGCTCATACTTCTTGATCAGTTTCTGATAGGTTCCAAGCGTCTCCTTGCCTGGCAGACCCTTTTTCTCTACTTCACTTATCCAATCATCATAAGTCTTTGGGACTAATGGAGCCTTCCAGCGCAATACCTCATCCCGGGGTAATGAATAAATATTACACTTCGCAGCCAATAGAGTCTCCGTGGTCCTTTGCAGTAACTTATTGCTAATATCGGCATATACATCGATTCCCTCTTCATTTATTTTGTTGATTATTTGTTTAATTTCTTTTGGCAGTTTTTCCCATCTGTCCAGGTTCATATAGTACGCTCCTGGAGCGTAACACCCCATTGCCGGGTTAATGATATACTTTGCCACCTCGTGCATCTTAAAGGCGACGACTAAATGATACGGAAGACCTGTGACAACATCGATAGTACCTCTTTCCAGTGCCTCATAGACCTCAGGAAGCGGCATCGCAACAGGGGTTGCTCCGAGCATTTTCATTGCTGTATTCATCAGGCCCATTGCCCGCACTTTTTTGCCTTTGAGATCCTCTAATTTTTTAATCGGCTTAGTGGATGCGATAACGACCTCCGTTGCAGGTATGAATAGCATGGGTTTGATGTTGTTATCTTTAAACATTTTTTGAAAAGGCGGATACTTTTCAGACATTTCTTTTTCGCACTTCGCCATAACCCAGCCAGACCCAGTTTGATAAAGAAGGCTGAGACCTCCAATCAGCGAGAGCTGAGTCGGAAAGTAGCCATCCGCCACAAATTGTACATCAGCGATACCTGTGGATGCGGCGCGCAACGAATCCATTGTTTTTACCAATGCCTGGGCAAAGTAATATTCAATTTTAATTCGCCCTTTGGTCCTTTTCTCAAGCTCGTCCCCCCACCATTTACCCATCTTTCCCTCAGTGCCGGTCTCTGGGAGCCAATTAGATAATTTCAGTACGATCGCCTTCTCGGGCGAAGCATGTGCAGGTGAGGGCTGAAAAAACAGTCCCACAAAAATTAAGGACATAAATGATAAACCGAGGACCAGACAACCAAGAGTAGTAAGAGACTTTTTTATTCTCATCGCAATCCCTCCTTTTAGATTTTTTTCTAAGCATGGCCTTGCAAAAACTGCTTGGCCAAGGACGTAACGAGGTCAGCTCCTACCTTCTTTGCTTTACTGATTTTACTTAGAATATTGAATATTAGATGAGCCAATTACCTATATTAACTACGACGAAGCCTTTTTATCATACCCACAAATTCCTGTCAAGTTCTTCAAAATGAGATTGTGAAATCTATTTTTTTAAAAAATGAATAGAGCAATCTTAGGAAAGACGATCATGAACAACCTATATTATTGATTTACACCTGTAATGTTGTATTACTCTACGAAAATGCAAAAACAACATTTCACGTACAAAGAGCGGAAGTTAGCTTCCTTTATGATCTGAAGATTCCGGATTGAAGGAGTGTGTAACATCCTCTGTAAAAAGTTCCCAACAGATCAGAAGGCCAAGATATTCTTCAAGGGATCTTACGTCTTCAGCTGCCATGAAGGAACTCCCCTCGATGTGAATAACCTGAGAAACCGCGTCTGGTACCCTACCCTTCGGAGAGCCGGTCTCAGAGGGCGGGCGATGTATGAGATCCGTCACACCTTTGCAACCCTCATGCTCTCGTCCGGGGAGAATCCGAACTGGGTGGCCAACATGATGGGTCATTCATCGACCGAGATGCTCTTCAAACGCTACAACAAGTTCATTCCAAATGTGACGAGAAGAGACGG
>SMTZ1_10019397_pt1 | contig 11020 bp, 14 predicted proteins | sample DeeMarSWOR136_30_FD_25667 | JGI IMG/M metagenome (IMG submission 25667)
ATCTGCGTGTCAGGCCACCCGGAGATCCCGGAAAACAGGCGGTGACCGTGGATGGACGGAGGATAGCCGTCGTGGCCAATGTCAGCAGTGTCCGTGAGGTGACGACAGCCGTTCAGTATGGGGCCGAGGGTATCGGCGTTTTGAGAACGGAGTTTCTCTTTCTCAAGCGACTCACAGCGCCCGGTGAGGAAGAGCAGGCAGAGGTGTACCGGAGGATCTCGGAGGAGCTCGGTGAGCGGCCGCTCGTGATCCGCGTCCTCGATGCTGGCGGAGACAAGTCTCTCGCCTTCCTCCCCCAGGATCATGAACCGAACCCCTTTCTCGGCGTACGCGGACTTCGTCTCCTGCTCGAGCATCCAGACCTGTTCAGGACCCAGCTTCGCGCCATACTGCGCGGGGCTGTATTCCCAAAGACCACAGGTACCCTTCAGGGTACCTGTTCCGGAAGAAGACTTGGGGTTCTTCTTCCCATGGTTTCGACGGTTGACGAGGTGAGGCAGGCGCGCGCCATGCTCTCCAGCACACAACATGAACTGCAGGCGGAAGGTGCGCCCTTTGAAGGAGGAGCAGCGTTGGGCATCATGGTGGAGGTGCCATCCTCAGCGGTCATGGCCGCGGAGCTCGTTCACGAGGTGGACTTCCTGAGTATCGGCACCAACGATCTGGGACAGTATGTCATGTCCGCAGACCGCACCAATGAAGGGGTCTCCCGACTCTGCGATGCCCTTCACCCTGCGGTGCTCCGGATGGTTTCTTCAGTGGTCAGGGCGGGTAGAGAAGCGGGCAGGTCAGTCGGCGTGTGCGGGGAGATTGCCGGTGATACGCATGCCGTACCCCTGCTGGTGGGACTTGGAGTGGATGAGTTGAGCATGAACCCGCTCTCCGTCCCGGGGGTAAAGGATGCGGTGTCGAGACTAGACACCCGCGAGGCCTCGAGGCTTGCCGGGGACGCCCTGAAACAGCAGAGTGCTGAGGAGGTGAGGAAGCTTCTCGCGGAGTATGCCGGACCATAGAACCTGTCATTGCTTCAAAGCATATTCTTAAGCAGGGAGTTCGAGAGGGTGAGGTGCGCATGAAAAAAAGAATAGCGCTCATCGGGACCCTGGACACCAAGGGTAGGGAGTATGCCTTCCTGAAAGAGGCAATCGAGCAGCGGGGGTGCGAGACGCTGGTGATCGATGTGGGCATACTGGGTGAGCCGGCACTGGAGCCCGATATCACGAGGAAGGAGGTCGCACAGGCCGGGGGTGGTGACCTGCAGTCACTGGTCTGCAGAGCGGACCGCGGCGAGTCTGTTGCGGTCATGGGGAAAGGCGTTTGTGTCGTACTTGCAGAGCTCTACAGCAAAGGGAGGATTCATGGTGTGATCGCCCTCGGGGGCGGCGGCGGAACCTCTATAGCATGCGCAGGAATGCGGGCGCTTCCCATCGGTGTACCGAAAGTCATGGTCTCCACGGCCGCGGGCAGGGATGTCTCAGGTTTTGTGGGAGCGAAGGATATCGTCATGATCCCGAGTATCGTCGACATATCGGGTGTAAACAAGATAAGCCGGGGCGTTTTTCTCAGAGCAGCAGCTTCGGTGTGCGGCATGGTCGAGGTGGAACCAGGAGGGGAGCAGGACAGGCCCCTCATAGCGGCGACCATGTTCGGAAATACCACACCCGCCGTGGAGACGGCACGCCGGCTGCTTGAAGATGCGGGTTACGAGGTCGTGGTGTTTCCCTGTTCCGGGACGAGCGGACTGGTGATGGAGGAACTGATCGCATCGGGGTACATGGCGGGTGTGCTTGACATGACAACCACGGAATGGGCTGATCAGCTCGTCGGCGGGGTACTCGCTGCAGGGGAGGAGCGGATGAGCGCGGCAGCGGAGTGCGGAATCCCCCAGGTGGTCGTACCAGGCTGCCTTGATATGGTGAATTTCTGGGAACCCGAAAGCGTGCCGGAGCGGTTCAGGGGCAGGAGGTTCTATCAGCACAACCCGAACATCACGCTCATGCGCACCAATGTGGAAGAGAGCAGGGAACTGGGCAGAATACTGTCGGAAAAACTGAACAGGAGTACCGGGAAGGCCGCGGTCTTCATTCCCTTGAAGGGGCTGAGCATGATCGATGCGCATGATGGTCCGTTCTGGTGGCCTGAGGCCGACCGGGCACTCTTCGAAACCCTGAAGGCCAATCTCAGAGATGATATTCCCGTGACGGAGATGGAACGAAACATAAATGACCCGGAGTTTGCCTGCGCCTGTGCACAGGCGCTCCTGGGCATGCTCGGGAGGAACTGACGCCAGGATGCAGACCTCACTCTCATGTTCTGGGAAAAATGGACGAATGGTATAATGAGAGCAAAGGCTAGATCGAGTGCGGGGAAAAGCTCATGATTGGTTACAATTTTTTAAAATGCCACTGTCTTTTCGGTGGTCTCGCAGAGAATGAGATCGAGATGATAAGACCCTTTCTGATAGAGGAGCACTACGGAAAGGGAGAGGTCATCGTAACGGAGGGCAGTCGCGGAGACCGTCTCTACTTCATCTACGAGGGTTCGGTCGAGATACTCAAGGAGGTTACCCTGTCAAAAGGAACCGTGGTGCAGAGAATTGCTTTCCTGGAGGTGGGTGACACCTTTGGTGAAATGGAGCTCCTCGACGTACAGCCTGCCGTCGCAACGGTCCGAACGCTCGAGCCCACGGCCGTTCTAACTCTCTCAAACATGGACCTTTACAAAATTTCGAAGATCAACCTCAAAACCTATACCATGATCATCATGAACCTAGCGCGCGCCATCAGCCGGCGTCTTCGTCGGATGGATGCGCTCGTTGCGAGCTCCCTGTTTGCCAAGGAGAACGGTTCTAGTGTGTCTTCAGGTTCTTGAAGGCAGCTGCCACATTGAGTATTGCCTCTTCCAAAGGGATGCGTTCCGTTGCAGAGCCGGTCTGCAGCCCGTGGCCGTCCGTGAGGTCGAGAATACGCTGCCCGCTCTCCGGGTTTGAAAGCGCCGCCCCGTGGGTAAGTAATAGAATATCGGGCTTGATCTTTCGCGCCACGTCGTATACCTCCTGGGTCCTACGGGCCGTATCCTCCACAGTGTCGGGGTGGTCGTAGCCGATGGAACCGCCGATTGTGGTGCCGGCGTGAAAGATGAACACATCTGGATCTGCTCCCTGCACGACCCGTTCAGTCTCCGAAATGTTGAAGGCATAGGCAACTGAGACCATACCCATAGCCTTCGCCATTTTCAGCAAATCAATCTCATTTTCATAGGTGATACCCGTCTGCTCGAGCACGTTGCGGAAGTTCCCATCGATGAGACCCACGGTGGGAAAGTTGTTGACACCTATGATCCCGATTCGCTTCAGATCCTCGAGGAAGAGCGGAATATTCCTGGTGGGATCGTTTGCGTTGACCCCTGCCATGATGGGCATGTTTTTCACCACCGGCATTATCTCGCGGGACGCGTATTCGAACATGAGGCCGTTGGCATCGGACACGGGCCACATGCCTGTCATGGACCCTGCACCGTAGCTTCGCAGCTTCACAGCATTGTACACACCCGCCATGTCGCAGCCGGCGCGTTCGAGAAACTTGGCCACGATCCCGGAGCCGCAGCTCGCCATAAACAGAGTGCGGCCAGCCTTTACCTCTTTTCGGAACCGCCCGAGCACCTCTTCTCTGCTGAATCCCATGGATTGTTGTCCTCCCTACACATTGTTTTCAATGAACATGAGTTCTCACGGTTTATGATGAATCAGTCCTTTGTGTTCTCTCAACATGGTGATAAGGTGCTCCGCTGCCTCCGCGGCAAAGGCGGGGTCGTTTATATCAAGGTCACGCATGTGCATCGGTATGTCCTCTCGCAGTTTTTCCCTGAGGGTTTTCACGTAGACCCGGTCAGCTTCCGGATTGTGGAGAGGTCCTCCTTTGACGGAGTAGGAGCAGAAGCCTTTCATGGGTATGAACCATTCAATAGGCCCCCTGCCGGGGTTTACCCGCTCAGCCTGCACCTCCGCCAGTGCCCTCAGCTCCTCAGCGCTGGTGCGTACATTGGTGTACAGTGCGCTGTGGCGCACCTGCTGCCGGCCCCTGAATTTTTCCGGAATGGTCTCGGGTGGACCGTAGGTATTGCAGGTCACGGCCCCGGGACAGATCACCTGGGGTATGCCAAGGCCAGTTGCCACGGTCATCCGCTCAGGGGTGGCTGCCAGATAGCCTCCGAGCATCTGCTGAATAACCTCTATGGTCGCGAGGTCGAGAACGCCGTTTATCTGACCCTCCTTCATGAGGGATTCCATGGCCCTGCCGCCGGTCCCCACGGCGTGGAACACGATGGTATCGAAACCTGCCTGCGTGAGTATCTCCTTGGCTTTCATGGCACCGGGTGTGGTGATGCCCACGGTCGTGATGGCGACAGTTTCTATTGCAACCTTAGCCATACCCGCTATAGCCCCAGCAGCGCGGCCTAGTATCTTCCTGCTCACCCTGTTCAAGCCCATGATATCTGCCACTGAGAACATCATGGTGATGTCTTTGATGCCCACCAGATTCGAGGTGTTGCCGGATGCCATGGTGGAGACGAGGACCTTAGGAAAACCCACGGGGAGCTCCTGCATGACAAGAGCTGCGAGGGTGCTCCCCTGGGTGCCGCCGCAGGAGATGATGCCGTACACTGCATTTTTTTCCAGCAGTCCTTTCACGATTTCAGCTGCACCCCTTGCCATAACCGGTGAGATACGCTCCCTGGTTGGTCCCTCAGCGAAAATCTTGTCGAAATCCTCCCCTGCTGCACGGGCTACCTCCTGCCGCGTGATGTCGGGCTGGAACTTCGGGGGATCGATCACTCCCACGTCGATGGTCAGTGTCCCGCAGTCCATGCGCTCGATATGCCGTTTGATGAACGCGTACTCCTCGCCCTTGGTATCCATACAGCCGAGAATGACGATCTTCCTCTTCATGCTCATCCTCCTGCGTGAACCCTCCCATCACTGTAGCACTCTCCCCGTGTATGTCAACGACTTCTGCACTGAAGGCATTTATACACACTTTTCAATACCCCACAGTACACCTCTGCTCTCTCCACCCCACCAATTGTTTTTTTTGTAGCATATGCCCTATACGCTAGCTCTTCAGGCAACCTGCACAGGGTTTCGCATGTAATCCTTTTGCTTCTCCTTGATCTTCCCCAACGCCATCACCAACATGCTATACGATGCATCCGAGCAGTCCAGCTTTATCTTCTTACATCCCTCTAGATTCTGCTGCTCAAACCCAAAATCACATTGTAGGTTCTCACATTATTCCGAAATTAAACTCCACTTCTTTCCATACCATCTGTCCCTTCGACAAAAAAGTTTCCGTATATCAGTTCTGATGATTTTCGAACAGGATTATGGTTTCTTTATTGTTTTTGCTCTCACCTACTTTTGTGACCAGCACCTCATGTCCGGGGAGAAGTTCCATGTTGCTCCTCTCCATAAGGAGTGGAATCCGGACAGGGAGATCCCTTTTGCAGTGATCCTTTTGAATACACGAGCCGCCGAGCATTGACGAGGCATTCACAAAGCTCAAGATCCTTACTGAAGGAGCGCGTTTGCTCGGGGAACGGATGTTATAACACTGAAATAGTAGGTGTAGTAGACCACTTTCAAACTACAAGCTTCGCACGTGCCGAAGAACTGCCGCATCTGCTTTCAACTACCCCACGAGCGGAATTCGCACACCAGGTATGTTTTTTACAGCATTTGTGGATATCATACTGATGTTGACACTACAAATATGAAGTATTATTATTACCGGTAATACTTATCATTGGAGGTCACATTATGAGGGTAACGACGAAAGGTCAGGTCACGATTCCCCAGCACATTCGCGAAAAAATGGGTATAACCCCAGCAACAGAAGTTGATTTTGTCGAGGAAGGAGAACGCGTATTTTTGGTAAAACGAAAGGAAAAAAAAGCTGCGACCCGTAAATTTGCAAAATTGCGTGGTGTTGCAACAGTCAAAATGACGACTGACGAAATCATGGCCTTGACGAGGTCAGATAGATGAAGAACTTTCTCGTTGACTCAAACGTTATACTAGATATTTTTCTTGATGATCCTCAATGGGTTAATTGGTCTGAATCTACATTGGTGAATTATAGCGATTACGCAACGTTCTATATTAACTCGATAGTCTACACTGAAGTCTCCGTTGGTTTTGAAAAAATAGAAGACTTGGAGTCAGCCCTCCATAAAGGCGGATTCCAGATGCTTGAATTCCCTAAAGAAGCTCTATTTCTGGCCGGTAAAGCCTTTCTCACGTATATAAAGAGTAGAGGAATCAAGCGATCTCCTTTACCCGATTTCTACATTGGAGCTCAAGCCGCTGTGCTTGGACTGGACCTCATTACCCGAGATGTAACCAGATATCAAACATATTTTCCAACAGTCAAACTGATCTGCCCGAAGGGAATATGAAGACACGTCATCGAACAAGCCCCTGAACTCAGACCGGGTTTCGCTGGCCCTGATCCTAGCCGGTCAAGGGCAGCCTTATATGCATGAGATATGAAATCAATGAAATCAAAGCAAATAGAAATTCGAGAATTTAGATCACCAGATGCGGAGGATTGTTTCAGAATTCGTACTGAAGCATTCATTAAATTGTTTTATAATGAAATCGGACCAGATGGTGTTGTCACGGGTATCAATGCCTATTTACCAGGAAAGTATATTCACATGGCTAAAACAATGCCAATATTTGTGGCTGTTGATGGCAAAGTACAAATCGGGTTCATTGCATCACGCTTTGTTGAACATGCAACAATAGAAATTCTTTTCCTGTATGTAAAACTTGATTATCTCAGAAAGGGAATCGGAACTCAGCTGGTCAGGCATTTGGAGGACTGGATTCGAAAGCAACATCCAGAGATTGAGCGGATAATAGTCAACACAGCGGTTCCAAAATACAATCAAAATTTTTATGAGAAAATTGGATATTCGAAACTAGGGGAAAGCGAATGTTCATACCCTGCTGGTTCGATTAGGGCTGTTCGTCTCATGAAGGAATTGAGGTAAAGAATCAACAATTGTATATAACAACCGGATCAACACGGACAGACAATTCTGCTGTGCTCCATTGCCACCCGGTTATGCGGAATGTTGTGTAGAATAAGATGAAGAAATGGAAAACAGCGGTTATAGCGATAGCTTCAGGACTTATCGCATTTCTTTACTTCGTCGCTGCACATTGGTTGCCGCTTCAGCCGTATGGAAGCTTGCACTTCCTTTTGCTCGGGCTGATTGGAATACTCGGGTGCATGATAGTTATCACAATTGGGGGCATTTCCCTCTTTTTCTGCATACCAAAAAAAACGAGACCTATTTCCCTTATAGTTACTATATGTTCAGCCTCGATTGTGGAGTTTTCTTTCTTAGGATTAGAAATTGGCAGAATAATTCGGATGAAGGAATTCGAACGACTTGCTGAAAGAAGTATGCCTCTTGTTCTGGCAATCGAGACTTTTGTTGAGACAGAAAAAAGGCTGCCGGATGAGTTGAGCGACTTAATTCCTAAGTATCTGGCAAATGTTCCGAAAACAGGAATGGGTGCATATCCAGAGTACGAATTAGTCATATCGAAGGATGGCAAAAGTTTTTTACGGGAATGACTGGATTCTGACGGTTTATTGTCCCGCTGGAATTTTAGATGCGGATGAATTTCTTTATTATCCGAATGGTAATTATCCAAAATACGAATATGAAGGGCACCTTGTTCGTGTCAAAGATTGGGTCTATGTGGATGAATAAATAACATACATTAAGATAGAGATATTCGCCATAAGTCAATTCATTCGAAACGAAAAGAAAAAGTGGAACATACAGACAGACCAACAATGCCATGCGGGCGACACCAGATGGCGCGCCTGATTGATGTCGTTCGGTAGTGATCCTGCTGGAGACGAGTCGATGAATGGAGTAAAATGATGAATACTAACAAATTCGACCAATTAAAAAGAGAACCTCAGGAAAAATCTGAAAAACACAAATTCCAGGAGGATTTTTGTCAGACAATGAAGCAGCATTCAAATGGAGGTTTGGTGACTATATCGAATCTGGCAAGCGTGCGTTTAAAACATGATGACTTGGGAAGTCATAGAGGAGTCTGGCAGTGTTTATGAAATTAAAGTGGCTGAATGCTTGTGGGCAAAGACATTTCAAGAAAAAAATGCGGCAGACATAGGTTACGCGACGATATGCTACAGCGATTTTTCTGACGCCAGAGTATATCATTCAAAAATAAAGCTCGAGCGTACCAAAACCATAATGCAAGGAGATGATTGCTGTAACCATCGTTGGACTTGGGAAGGATAAAATCATAACAAATCACTGGAGTGGACTGCGAGGGTCTTGCTGGAGCGGTGGACTCGGATACGTCAAAGTAGCGGATAGTGACTGATGTGATGCGGCCGCTCAGTTCCACGTTCGGCAAAATATAAAAGAGTATCTGAGTCGTGTGGCATGGGGAAAGAAAGATGATTAATAGGGCTTGGACAGAGGATATACCAGTTATCAAGAAGCAGCCTTCGGCAGGACTAGCAGGAGATGAGGCGTTTCACCGTCTTGGTGAACAGGTCGAGATCGAAGGGTTTTTCGATGATACCCGCGACCCCCTTTTTTCTTAACTCCGTGGTCGAGCTGTCGCTGGGGTATCCCGTAATAATGAGGACCTGCACTGGAGGGTGTATATTTTTGAGCTGATGGAAGCACTGCAGGCCGTCCATACCAGGCATGAGCACATCGAGGATGACGAGATCTATGGCAGCGGCCTTTTCCCGGAAGATCTCGATGGCTCGGCTGCCGTTCTGTGCCGCGATCAGGGTGTAGCCGCAGCTCCGAAGAGTGCTCATGGTAAGCTCCCGCACCTGCTCTTCATCTTCCACCAGGAGAATCGTTCCACTGCCTTTCACCAGGCTTGGTTTTGCCTTTTCATGCTCTACAGGCCTCTCTTCCCCCCTGATCACCGGCAGGTAGATTTCGAAGCTGCTTCCCCGGTTTCTGGCGCTGTAGACATCGATAAATCCTCCATGTTTATGTACGATGCCGTACACCACCGAAAGACCCAGACCTGTACCCGATTTATCACCCTTAGTGGTGAAAAAGGGCTCGAACAGCCGCTCCAGGACCTCGGGCTCCATCCCGACGCCGTCATCGGTCACTCTTACCCGAACGTATGCTCCCGGCAGAACGTTGAGATGACGCTGTGCCTCCTGAGAGCCAAGTATGATGTTTTCTGTTTCAATGCTGATGGTACCAGTCCGCTTTCCAGGAGGGCTCTGCTCTTCCATCCCGAGTCTGAGCGCTATGGCATCCCGGGCATTGACACAGAGATTCATGATTGTTCTGCTCATCTGCGAGTGATCGGCGTCAACGATCTTCAGGTCTGGTTCAAGGCGCAGGTCGAACAGAATCTGAGAAGGAAAGGTGCTTTCCAGGAGATGTACCGTCTCCTCTATGATGCCGTTGATATTGAGAGGCCTGTGTTCCCTCGAGGCCTGCCGGGTGAAGAGGCGGAGCTGGTTGGTGAGGTCCTTTCCGCGATCACAGGCTATCTTGATCTGTATCAGGCTGTTGTACAGTTCACTGTCCTTCTGAAGACTTAAAAGCTCCAGTTCCGTAAATCCGCTTATCACCTGGAGGAGATTGTTGAAATCGTGTACGATGCCGCCTGCCAGCTGACCAAGAGCCTCCATCTTCTGTGCCTGCCAGAACTGGGCGTCGAGCCTCTCTCGCTCGTCGGTTATTCCAGTTTCGGTGGTCTGCTCTATCATAAGGGACCTGCTTATAAGAGAAGTCTGCTGTGTGCACTAGTCTGCTTATACCAAATTTTCGGTAGATAGGCTCGAAAAATACACCCCTCACGCCGCCTGACAGGTGGAATGGCAGGATAGGGGTATTATTTACAATGAGGTTTTGTATGATTCGTCAGGGTCAGCGCTTCAATCGGCCTGTTTCGCCTTGCCGCCACTCGAGGTTTCGATTTGCTCCTTTTTCGGATTACCCCTGAGGTGAATAGCTCCGGCCTTTTGACCGATCGTTCCTCGGAATCGGCGAACAGCACGCCCCTTCTTTTTCATTTCTTTCTGTAACAAATGCTGACATATATGGGATGTATCATTATATCATATAGTTTATATGATGTACGGGGTTCAAAGCCAGTGCCTGAGATCCATTAGGTGTGAACATCCTCGGGAAACTGAATGATCTTTTTAATAAACGTTGTTTACATATGAAGAAGCCGCTGCAGAACTTTAAAAATACATGAAAGGAGCAGCCCATGCCCGCCATTGCAACACTTGAGGAGCTGAAGGCAATAGACGCCGCCCTGCGAAAGCTCAAGGAGGAGTTTCCCGATGCCTACGAGCGTTTTTCCCGTTTTTTCAGGGAAAACCGAAAGATTGGGTACAAGAACATCATCAAGATGATGATCGGCGAATCCACACCCGAGAAACTGAAGGGCGTTGGATGAGAAAAGGTGTTTGAGATTTCAATAAGCATTTTGGACAGCATAAGAAATTTTTATGCTTCTTTTGAGCCTGTTTTGCTCCTTTAAAAACAAGATTATTACGTAAAAATGTGAGTGTTAGACCATGCTCACTAATTTGGAACGCCATGTTTTATAACATGCAATAAATAAAACCATCGATCGTCATAGACACTGTGAGTGCGGAAACGCAGAAGCTGAGAATAGCGGAGTTTTTCAGACAGGAAAAAACCCGGCTTGTGAATTATGTCCGTCGATGGGTGCGTGATACGGCTGAGTTGGACGGAGAGGACATCGTGCAGGATGTGATGCTCAACCTCTTCGACACGGCTGACGTGACAGCGCCGATCGAGAACCTCTCCGCATATATCTACCGTTCGCTCTACAACCGGGTGGTCGACAGTTTCCGGAGGAAGAGGAGAGTTGTTTCACTTGAAGGGGATATCGACGGGGAGAGGGATGCGACGCTGAAGGACTTGCTATCCGATGTTCGCTACGATG
>SMTZ1_10007696_pt1 | contig 11016 bp, 9 predicted proteins | sample DeeMarSWOR136_30_FD_25667 | JGI IMG/M metagenome (IMG submission 25667)
CGCGGCATGGCCAAGGCCAAGACCGTCCAGATACCCGTCTGGACAGCCAAGGATATAGGTGCCGATGGGGACAAGGCTGGCCTCTCCGGCTCGCCCACGCGCGTGGTAAAGATATTCTTCCCCCAGAGGACGCACAAGAGCGAAATGCTCCAGGGCAGCCCCGAAGAACAGGTGGACCAGCTCGTGAAGAAGCTAGAGGATATCATCTAACTTCTAGCCGGCTCTTTGCCGATTATGCGAACTCAGAGTTTGCATATCCGGCCTTAGAGGGCAGCAGAGGAGGAATTGTGCAATGGAGACCATGGTTTTGCGAATATTCCAGCGGGAAGTGGAGCGACAATGTAGGTTTGGCTTAATGGCTGTTGAAGATGTGAAGCAAGCGTTGCAGACGCCTGATATGGATCTTCTTTGGTATTCTATCCAGTCATTCTTAGTAGCTGCTGGAAACGTGTCGAAGCTTCTGTGGAAGACAACGCCGCGCCTACCTGAAAGAGGAGCAGAGCTAAGAGCAAGCCTTTCTATTGGAGATGATTCTTCCTTGGAGCCGCGGGCATTCAGGAACCATTTCGAGCACTTTGATGAGCGTTTGGAGAAGTGGGCTACATCCTCAGAGCGCCGTAACTTCGCTGACTCGAACGTCGGGCCGGAAGGTATGATACAAGGCATTGACCCAAGGGATTTACTTCGAAACTTTGACACTACAAACTTCGCAGTCACCTTTCGTGGGGACCTATATCACCTTCAACCCATGGCTGAAGCTATTGGCGACCTTTGGCAGAAAGCGGCAATTGAAGCCAAAAAGCTACACTGGGAATAAGTGGCAGAGGATAGAACAGGCTTTGCGAGTTCGCAAAGTGATCGCAAATTGCTAGAATAACCACCAATGAGTTATGTAAACAAGCTGGATTTAAACCGAAATATTAGCCCAGTTTGATGAGAAACATGGGAATACAGATCGACCCTGAAAAGTGCACCGGTTGCGGCTCCTGCGAGCCTGTCTGCCCCTTCGGCGTAATAGAGGTAGTTGACGATGTGGCGCAGATTAGCGAAGGGTGCAACCTCTGCGGCGCCTGCGTGGAGGCCTGCGACTACGATGCCATAATCATCGAGGAGGTCGAGCAGGAAGTCGCCGAGGGCTTTCAGGGAGTCTGGGTGTTCGCCGAGCAGCGGGATGGCAAGTTGAAAAGCGTGTCCTACGAGCTCCTGAGTGAGGGCCGAAAGCTGGCGGATAAGCTGGGGACCGAGCTATGCGCAGTATGTATTGGCCGCAATATCGAAGGAGCTGACGGGCTTGTAGCCTATGGCGCCGACAAGGTCTATCTGGCAGATGATCCCGCGCTGGCAGACCACCAGGAGGACTACTACACCGGAGCGCTCGTCGATTTGATCCGCAAGCATAAGCCGGAGATACTTCTCGCCGGTGCCACAGCGATGGGCCGCTCCTTCATCCCCAGGGGGGCTGCCATCATCTATACCGGGCTCACCGCCGACTGCACCGGCCTCGACATCGACCCCGAGAGCAAGCTCTTGTTGCAGACACGCCCCACATTCGGCGGCAATGTTATGGCCACCATCACCTGCCAGGCGAAAAGGCCTCAGATGGCCACCGTCCGCCCCCACGTGTTCAAGAGGGCAGCGCCGGACGAAGGGCGACGTGGAGAGATAATAAAGGTGGACTTCAACAAGAAGTCCGTCACCTCAAGGACCAAACTGCTCAGTTTCGTTGAGGACCTATCTGAAAGGGTCAAGCTAGATGAAGCCGAGAGCATTGTCTCCGGCGGTCGCGGGCTGGGCAAACCGGAGAATTTTCAGATAGTAGCGGAACTGGCTGACGCCCTGGGGGCAGCGCTGGGGTCATCACGTCCTCCCGTAGATGACGGCTGGATTCCCTATTCACATCAGGTTGGTCAGACAGGAAAGACCGTTTGCCCCAAGCTCTATATCGCCTGCGGAATATCCGGGGCGGTACAACACCTCGCCGGCATGCAGACAGCCGAGGTCATTGTCGCCATCAACGAAGACCCAAACGCGCCTATCTTCGAAGTGGCCACGTACGGAATTGTGGGCGACCTGTTCAAGGTGGTGCCGATGCTGACCGACAGGTTGAAGAAAACGCGTGGCCTCGCATAATACGGCGGTCCCCTTCCATGTCGATTACAATGTGATAGCTTCAGGACACACTACGATAGTCGTCAAATCAATAACCTCGTCGGATTGACATATCGGTGCACCCGCCAATAATTGAAAAATGCCAACTGGCCTAGCTTTGCATACCAGCCCTAGTACCGCTGTCAGCCTTGCTCTACTCTGTGGTGTCACTTATAATCAGCGGTATGGAGAGGGAAGATATGCCTTGGCGACAAGTGAGTGTATAATTGACTCTATGGTGACTCGCGCACGATGTCTCATGTCTTAGGAGGGGAACAGCTTGAGGCGATTTAGAATCAGATCGGGGGGGGTAGCCAGAAGTTTAGTGGAAGTAGCTTACCGGCCTTTGCTGGTGACGAAAAGCTTTATGAACAAGATTGTGTCGCCCGCTCAGTCTTGGATACGGCTAGCTATTGATAGTCTGCCGTCCGATCTTTTGGTCTTAAGAAAGACGTATCCTCTGGGCCATCTAATGTGTTTTCAGGATTATGTAGCTGGTCCTATCCAGAGGGATGAAGCTCTGTTACTCTATGCCCTTGTGAAAACAGTCGACCCGAAGACGATAGTGGAATTTGGATTCGACAGAGGACATTCCGCGATTAACTTCTTGAAGGCCATGTCTTCTGGTTCCAGGTTATATAGCTATGATATCTCGGATGTTTCAATGCGGTTATCAAGGAAAATCCATGACAAGAGGTTTAGGTTTATCTTCAAGTCTCAGACCGACTTTGAATATTCTGATGTTGACAACCGTTTAGTGGATTTGGTCTTTTTTGATGCATCTCATGATTTTCATCTGAATGTGGCGACCTTTGAAAAAGTGAAAAGGTGTTTAAGTGAAAGAGCATTGATAATAGTCCACGATACGGGAGCGTGGTACGGCAAATTGAAGGGGCTGCGGACTCCGGAGGGGTATTTCGTAGATGGAAAAGCAAGGGCTGGCTACATCCATCGACCTGATGAAAGGAGGTTTGTTAACTATATTAGGGCGAACATGGAGGGTTTCGACCAGATTCACCTTCATTCTACTTCGAAGTTCAGGCATGGATTGACAGTGTTACAAAGAAATGTTGATGCCCTTCCTCTGTAGGGCTGAGTTTCTCCATGGCTCGTAGCTAGCGTGTAGGAATGCAAAATTATCTCAGAGGGTAGATGAGCAGGAAAATGTCTGAAAAGATTGTCATCCTTGGTGCGGGCCCCACTGGCCTCGGAGCAGCATTCCGGCTGCAGGAGCTGGGCTACGTTAGTTGGGAGATTTACGAGAGGAATACCTGCGTTGGGGGGTTGGCAGCCAGCGTAAAGGACGATAAAGGCTTCACCTGGGACATAGGGGGGCACGTGCTCTTCTCACACTACGATTACGTAGACGGGTTAATAGACAAGCTTCTCGGGGATGAATACCTGCTTCACCAGAGAGATGCTTGGATTTGGCTTCTGAATCGTTGGGTCCCGTATCCCTTCCAAAACAATATTCGATATTTGCCCAAAGATGAAGTGCTAGAGTGTTTGCTGGGTCTAATCAAGGTGCAGGGCAATAAGGATGCCTCCAAAAACTTCCAGGAATGGATTCTGACCACCTTTGGCGAAGGCATCGCAAGGTACTTTATGTCACCCTATAATCGCAAGGTCTGGGCTCACCCTTTGGAATCGATGGATAAAAACTGGATAGCCGAAAGAGTGAGCATGATTGGCATAGAGAGGGTTTTGAGGAACATTATCTATGAGCAGGATGACAGAGAGTGGGGACCAAACAGCCAATTTAAGTTCCCATTGTATGGAGGCACTGGAGGGTTATTCTCCAGGTTCATCCCCTATATAAAAGACCATCTGACTCTGAGTGAGGAAATGGTTGAGGTGGATGTAGATAGGAAGGCGGTAAAATTCTCCAGCGGTAGAGAAACTGGCTACGACATCTTAATAAATACCACGCCGCTAGATCAATTCCTCCTGAAGATGACTCCTAGGGAGGATCGCTTAGTGGCAGCGGCGCAGTTGCTCAAACACAACGGAGTCTTCAGCGTGGGAATCGGGATTCAGAAACCCTGTCCAAGTAAGAAGTGTTGGATATACTTTCCCGAGGATAATTGCTGCTTCTATCGAGTGACATACTTCTCCAATTACTCCCCCGACAATGTTCCTGACCCCGAGCGCTATTATTCACTAATTTGCGAAACTTCCTACTCAGAGTCCAAACCCGAAGACAAAGACAATATTATCGAGAAGACGATAGATGGCCTAATAAACGCCAAGCTCATAACTGAGTCTGATAAGAATCTGATTGAGACAACGTATGTAATACAGGCCGACTATGCCTACCCCATACCAACTTTAGAAAGAGACAAGGCCCTAAACACTATTCAGCCCTATCTCGAAGAAAAGGGTGTCTTCTCCCGAGGTAGATTCGGAGCCTGGAAATATGAGCTGGGAAATATGGACCACTCGATAATGCAGGGGGTAGAGGTTATCAACAGAATCTTGGGACTTGGAGATAGGTGAAGGAAAAAGAGTTGACAGCGAAGAGCGACAGAATCTGTGCTGTAGTTGTGACCTTCAATAGAAAAGAATTGTTAGAGGAGTGCTTGGCAGCACTGCTGAGTCAAACGAGGCCTCTAGACGAAATAATTGTCACAGATAACGCTAGCACTGATGGAACTGAGGATATCATTAGAACAAGGTTCGCCGACATCACCTATGTAAGGTTAGCTGAGAACATTGGTGGCGCTGGCGGCTTTCACGAGGGCATGAAGCTAGCTTTCGAAAAGGGGCACGATTGGATATGGGTAATGGATGACGATGCTATCCCCATGGCAGACGCCTTGGAGAAACTTACGAATTGTCCTATGATGCCTGAGGATGAGGTCTATGCTCTGGCTAGCGCGGTGCTCAACCGAGATGGAAGCACTTTCTTAACGCACCACCGCAGGGTATTTGATGCCAAGACGCTGAAAGAAAGAGTAATAGGTGCTGAGAGGTATGAAGATGATTACTTTCAGATGGATACAGCGTCATTTGTAGGCCTTCTAATAAGGCGCGAGGCTATCGAGAAGGTGGGGCTTCCCCTAAAGCATTTCTTTATCCGTTTTGATGACACTGAGTACTCACTGAGAGTGCGGGAAAAAGGAATTATGTTAACTGTGTCTGACAGCAGGGTCGTTCACGATGAGCATGGAGCTAGTTCGGACAAATCAACGTTGAGGCGACAGCCATTCGATTGGAGGGACTACTACGGGTTCAGGAATCGTATTTACACATATAAGAAGCACAGCAGGTCTGGTCTAAGGTTTTATAGAAATCTATTTATAGATACCCTCCTAGTCATTGGAGTAATATTGGTTTTCCGCCATTCCAAGTTTCAGAGCACAAAGATTTTACTCCGGGGGACGCTAGACGGGCTACAAGGGAAACTGGGTAAAAACATCGATTTCCTTCCTGATTGACTCTTTCTGGGGTTGGACAAGGAAGCGAGGCTAGCCTTACGCTGCATACAATGTGTCGTTGAAGAGCACATTGCGACGTAGAGACTTCTCATCAGAGTGGGGAATAGCCAAATGATATCGGTAGTCTGTGTATATAACAGCGAGGAAATCCTAAAGAACGTCCTACTAAAAAGCCTCGATACCCAAACAGTTAAGTTTGAACTCATAACCCTAGATAATAGAGACAATAGGTATACATCAGCGGCAGAAGCCCTCAACTACGGAGGTGGAAAGGCAAAGGGCGAGTACATAATGTTCGTCCATCAAGATATGTGGCTAGGCTCCAACTCGTGGTTGGACGAGGTTGAGAAATGCCTGGAATCGATACCAGATTTGGGAATTGCTGGCGTGGCTGGCATGATTGAAGAAGGAAGAAACTGGGAAGAGTGGGTTAGACGCTCTCTTGATGCTTGTGATGAGGTATGGTGGGGAAAGAGTGGCCGCATCGAAGAGCCAGAAGAAGTACAGACTTTGGATGAATGTCTCCTTTTAGTCCCTAGCTCAGTGTTCAATCGGCTCAAATTTGATGAAAAGACGTTTGATGGTTGGCATTTGTATGGTGCAGACTACTGTTTATGTGTTAGGGAATTGGGATTAAAGGCTTGGGTGATTCCAGCCCTCTCTTCTCATAGCTCCCCGGCGAGAAATATGAAGGGGCTACTCAAATATCAGCGAAGACTGTACGCCAAGCACAAAATGAGAACTCGGCACATCCACACATATTTGGGCGAGATCTCTTTCCTAGAGCTCAGGTTCAGTTTACTCAGACAGCTATTTAAGCCTCTCTATTTCAGATTATTTCCGGATTTGGCTATTACAGTGAGAAAAGCGCTTTCTGGGTGTAGTACAGTGTTGGACCTTGGTTGTGGTTATAATTCACCAATTGCGCAATCTAGCATACCCTTCTCAGTTGGGGTTGAGTTGTTTGAACCCTACTTGCAAGAGAGCAAAAGAAGGGGTATTCATACCCAATATATAAAGGCTGACGTTCGCAGGCTGGAGTTTCAGCCGAGAGCTTTCCATGCGGTTATAGCTATTGGGATTTTGGAACACCTGACAAAGGAGGAGGGATACGAACTGATAAGAAAGATGGAGGAATGGGCGAGTAAGAAGATTGTGATTACAACGCCAAACGGATATTTAAGGCAGGATACTCTTGCATGTGCCAACAATCCGCTCCAAGAGCATAAGTCTGGCTGGACAACGGCGGAGTTCAGAAAACTGGGATTTAGCGTCTTTGGAATAAATGGCTGGAGGGGACTGAGAGGACATAAAGCCTTGATGAAATATAGACAAGCTTTCCTTTGGATGAGGATTTCAGAACTGACTCAGAAGATAACCTATCATTATCCAAAGCTAGCAATGCAGTTGCTTGCAGTCAAGCGAATTGACCAAGCTATCAGAAGATGAATCATCCTAAAGTCTCCATAATAATCCTGAACTGGAACGGGCTAGAGGACACTGCAGAGTGCTTGGAGTCACTAATGAAGATCACCTATCCCACCTACGAGGTGATCGTTGTTGACAATGCCTCAGAAGGGGACGACGTCAGGATTCTACGAGAAAGGTTCGGTGATTACATTCATGTTATCGTGAATGACAAAAATTACGGGTTTGCCGAAGGGAGCAATGTCGGTATTAGATATGCACTTGACTCGAACGCAGATTACGTATTGCTTCTAAATAATGACACGGTCGTACATCCCGATTTTCTCAGTGAGCTGGTCAAAGACGCTCTCGTTGACAAGAGTATAGGGATCGTTGGGCCTAACATGTACTACTATGCTCAACCTGAGAAGGCGTGTGCTCCGGCACACTTCATAGACTATTGGGCCAGCAACCCGTTTACCAGGAGGAGGGGTCAAGTCGATTTAGAGCAAGCCGAAGATACTGTTGAGGTGGATTTCGTTAGTGGGTTTTGTATACTTATCTCGCGAGATGTGTTGCTAAGCGCTGGCTTGCTGGATCCCAGATTCTTCTTTGGATACGACGACGCAGATATTTGTATTCGGGCAGCCAAGCGGGGGTTCAGAGTACTCTTTGTCCCTAGATCCAAAGCCTGGCACAAAATATCAACACGGTTAGCATTCCGCGGTAAGAAATCGAGCAGTTACGCTCTTTATGCCGACTATTTAGTGAGGGGGCGCTTTCTCCTGATGAGGAAGCATTGGAGCAAGCCTCAGTTCGTAGTCTCATCTCTATGCTACATTGCCTCTTGGCCCAAGCTCTTTGTGGATTATCTGCTCTACTATCGGCAGTGGGGCATGTTGAAGGGTTTCATACGGGGGGTCTTGGGCTCAGTAAGGAAAAAGGCTTAACCGAACCATCTACTATGAGGTGCCTTGGCCGAGTTCGAGCTTGAGCTGCTCTAAGCGGGAGATATTTCAAGGCGTCAGGCTGCCTTCCTCTGCACCCCTATACCACCGGGCTGACTTCCTATAGCTCTCCACACTTCAGCAAGAAGATAGCCTAAGCATTCAGCAACAGGTCGATTTGAAAGATAGCCCAGCAAGTTTGAGTTCGAAGGGACATAATAAGTTTAAGGCTTGACTAGAGACCTCAACCTGCCGGCAGTAGCTCTCAGATCCCCAAAGCACGTTGACCTTTTAGCTTCAAACAAGTATATTGGTAACAAGCGCCTGATAGGGGCGCGATATCTAGATGCTTTGATTCTGTCGGAGCTTGTTAGAATCTCAAAGGAGGAGTTTATCATGGCAAAAGCAAGAGAGAATGGCGTAGAGGCACCGGGGTTTCTAGCGATTGTTGGCATAGCTGGCCTGCTAGGATTAGCCATGGGGCTACTGCTCGGTGTCTGGGATGGTGTTACAGTCATTGATGATCGTTCAGGCCTTTATAACATTTTTTTTACTCTACCTGAGATGTTGTCCCTTTCCCTATATGCGTCGGCGATCTACGCTCTCATAGGGTGTCTGGTCATGGGGGTCATAGGGGTTGTCACCGCCGGCATCGTCAGAATAGGCGAATACAGCATTAACACAGCACAACTGGCAGGAGTATTCATTTGTACCTCTGTCCTAATGATAGCAGCTACTTTTATTGGATATCACAGCATGAGCGGCAATATCATTGACATCATCGAGACTGTCATAGTCTGCGTTCTAAGTGGTGTAGGGCTTGCTGCTCTCAGCATATACGCTCTGAATAGGGGACTAAGAAATGAGAAGCTAATCGCCCTTTCAATATCATTATTGGTTTCCATCATTGTCCTGCTATTAGGTGGCTTATGGATAAATTTGGGCCCGCTGCCCAGAGAAGCATTTACCGATATAACGCGTGTGATAGCTGACATTGGCCTCCTGCTCATCGTGAGTATCCTTGGAGCAGGTCTATACATCCTGTCCGTCTACATACTGCAGAGGTACAACATTCGCAGAATAAGAAAGGCTGGTTGGACCCTACTGGTATTTATGCTAGCTGCCTTCGTTGCCATATCGTTCACCGGGCCTTATGGTTTTGATAGTAACGTAGGAGCTTCGCAGGGCAGCGATTGGGTGGACTCAGAGGGAATGCCAAATATTCTGTGGATCGTTATGGATGCCACCCGCGTAGACCACCTTTCCTGTTACGGTTACCATCGTAACACCACACCCAACATCGATGAGATAGCGGACGAAGGGACTCTATATGAGAATGCCATCGCACAAGCCCCGTGGACCCTTCCGTCCCATGCTTCCATGTTTACCGGCATGGTCCCCAGTAAACATGGCACGGATTGGGAACACACTTGGTTGGACGGCAGTTTTGAGACCATCGCTGAGGTTTTAAACTCGCATGGCTATCAGACGTTTGAATACACCAATAATAGATTTGTTGGGCCAAGCTTTAATCTGAGTCAAGGTTTTGACACCTATGCAGTAAGGAATCATGGTATAGACATACCTGGTTTTACCTCATGGCCTTTCGAGTTGGCGGACTTCCTTATGATAAGCCGTGCCAGGCAATATGTTGAAAACAAAATAATTCTAATGGATGACGGTGCACAAAAGACCAATGAGGTAGTCATGAGGTGGATAGCGAATGCTCACCAGAGAGAGGCGCCGTTCTTTCTTTTCATAAACTACATGGAGGCACATTTCCCCTATCACCCTCCAGAGGAGTATGCAGTTCCTTACCTGCCCGAGGGGGTGAGCTTTGCAGAAGCAATGGGGACTGATTATCAAATGGGTCGTTACCTTGCGGGACAGGGTAGCTTAGATTTCGGCATTGCCCGCGCTCTGTATGACGGGGAGATTTCATATCTGGACTACCGCATAGGCCAGCTGCTCGAGTACTTGAGGGAACTGGATATCCTGGACAACACAGTCTTGATAATAACTGCCGACCACGGTGAGCATTTTGGAGAGCACCAGCTTGTGGATCACCAGTATTCTGTCCACGACACACTGATTCACGTCCCCCTGATCATCAGATACCCAGGGTTAGCAGAGGCTGGACTGCGGGTTGAGGAGCAAGTGAAACTGATCGATCTCTATCCCACTATATTGGATATCGTCGGCATCAACTGGAGTGGTGAGGAGCAGCTTCAGGGGCAGAGCCTGATCAGAGATTGGCAACAAACTGAGTCCACGTTCGCCATCGCCGAGTATACGGCGTCCCATGGGGGCATCGACAATATAAGAGCCCAAGGTATTGGGGTCGATGCCTCCAAATATGCCCGCAGGCTAAAGACTATCCGCACCGAGGAATACAAGTATATTTGGGCGTCTGACGCTCGGGATGAGCTCTATAATATAAGGGAGGACCCTGGTGAACTGAATAATCTCATTGAGGTCGAGCCTGAAAAAGCAGCAGAGCTAAAAGCGCTCTTGAAGGAGTGGCTGAGCTCGTTTGAAACGTATAGACCTGGAGAGGCTGACCAAATACGATAGATGCGGTTGAGCAAACAAAGGAGGTAGTCACCGGTACGCTAAGAATCAGACTATTGGGGGTAGTGGTTCCTGTCATAGCAGCCTCGCTTCTGTATCCCCGCCCTTGTGTTAGACGTCAGCGAAAATGGGACACTTTTGGGACAGAAGTTAATGGACACTTTGGGGCTTGCTCCTACTCTCTCGAGGCAGTAAAGTATCGTCTGGAGAAAGGAGTAAGCCGTGGTTCAAGGTATTTCAGACAAATACTGGCAGGCTGAAGCAAGAACCGAAGAGACCTATGCCGCAGGGAAGGGATTCGCCCCAGCACCTACTATGCTTGGTTGAAAGACTTCATGGAAGCGGGCAAAGAGAGGCTAACCCGCGATGCAGCTAGGGTTGCCACCAGGGGAGAGTTTCAGGAACTGAAGCATGAAAACGCCAGGCTGAAGCAGTTGGTAGCCGAGCTATCTCTCCAGGTGCATGTTCTGAAAAAAACGGCTGTACCCGAACTGGAATAAAGGAGA
>SMTZ1_10013244_pt1 | contig 11015 bp, 9 predicted proteins | sample DeeMarSWOR136_30_FD_25667 | JGI IMG/M metagenome (IMG submission 25667)
CGGGCTGAATATCTCCCTTCCCGAAGAACAGGCCTGTAATGCCTACGCTACAAGGTCGATAACGTTCAATCACTTCTTTACTCGTAAAGTCATGTTGGTGAAGTATGCCGTTGCCTTTGTTATAATGCCGGGTGGCTTAGGCACACTTGATGAATTGACAGAGGTACTAACCCTGATGCAGACCCACAAAATAAAACCCTTTCCCATAATATTGTTCAACAGCGAATTTTGGCATGGATTTCTGGATTGGCTGCGGAATACCGTCTTGTCTCGTAAGTATGTCTCTGAGCATGATTTCGACCTTTTAAGAGTCCTGAATCGCCCGGACGAGGTAGTTAAAGCTATCCAGAGGTGGTATGTTGGGCATAAGGTTATTGGCAGAAAGGCCTTGCTCGAATGAAATGGGGTCAACTCTATTATTTCCCCCATGCTGTACTATTAAGATTGCTCAGCCCCGACTTGTCGGGACTCGCACCGACAGCAGGGGGTGCCTGGCAGTTATGAAAGAAAGCAAGGTTGCGAAGACTTACTTCGCGAGCCTGGAAACGGTGTAGAGTCAGAAGAAAATGGAGTTACCCGCCTAGTATGCTTGACCATGTAGGGGTGATATAGTATAAGCTAGGATTTCGGGAGAGCTACAGCGGTGCGAACTAGATATGCCATGAAGGTGAGATTGCTCTGATGTCTCAGTCTAATAGTGTTTGGTTGCCCCAGCTGGCTTGGTATGGGGATACCGAGCTTGAACTCCGGTTCCCATCTTCCTGGGAGATCGAGGTGTGTCACATGCGGGGTCATGATTGGCCTGTCCTGAGTGAACAAGAACTCAGGAATGCCTTTGAACATCCGGTAGGCAGTAAGAGGATTAGAGAATTGGCCAGGGGCGTTAAAGACGTAGCCATCATCTTCGATGATATGACCAGACCAACCCCAGTGGCTCAAATTGTCCCCTATGTTCTAGCAGAGTTGAGAGAGGCTGGCGTTACTGATGAGAATATCAGGTTCATCGTTGCCCTTGGTGCCCATGGAGCGCATAATCATATCGACTTCCGTAAGAAGCTGGGTGAGTCTGTGGCCGAGAAATATCCCGTCTATAATCATAATCCCTATGAAAACTGCAAATTTGTCGGTACTACAAGTTGGGGGACACCTGTTTCCGTCAACGCTGAGGTAATGAGCTGTGACCTGAAGATTGGTATCGGCTGTATTGTTCCTCACCCCTTTACGGGGTTTGGTGGTGGGGGTAAGATTATTCTTCCCGGGGTGGCCTCCATAGACACCATTGAAGCCAATCACGGCCCGCTCATGCAACGGGCTATTGAGTCGGGGCAGCGTGATTCGATAGTAAATGAGGCTGCCAGACTGGCCGGTTTGGATATCAAAATAGACGCCATCGTCAACCTGAGACGTGAGATTGCCGCCCTCTTTGTCGGCGAGGTGGCGGCGGTTCATACCGAAGGGGTGCGCGTAGCCCGGGAGTTCTACGCCACCGAGCCTGTCGATGGAGCTGATATTGTCATCGCTAATGCCTACTCCAAGGCTAATGAGGCTGGGCTGGCGATACCAGTGGGTGCCAGGTTAATCCGTGAAAATGGCGGCGACCTGGTTATTCTCGCTAACACTCCGGAGGGACAGGTAACACACTATGTTATGAGGAGTTTTGGCAAGAGCATCGGTGGCCGTCTCTGGCAGCCAAGAAGCCGTTTACCCTCCCGTGTCAACAGATTGATGGTCTTTACCCCCCATATTGACCGAGCCGGAGCTGATTGGCTAGCCCCACCGGAGGCTATCATTTGGCTCAAGACATGGGATGACGTGCTGAAAAAGCTGAAGATGGCTTATCCCGGCGCAGCCAGGGTAGTAGTCATCCCCGACGCTACTGTGCAATACTTTCCAAGCTGATGTTTAACCCGCTCGACGAGACCAGATAGACGGTAGCGTGTCTAAACCAAAATGGGGCAACTCTATCTCTCTAATAAGATTACTTTGATTGACTTTGCAAGCCTCGCCCTGAAGAATTGCTTCGCTCGCAACGATAAAGGAAATTAAGATGTTCGCAACGAAACAAGGTTTGAAAGATTAACAAAATATGTTAAGATTAGTATGAATTTGAGAAGCGCTTAATAAATATTTATTATGCTCAGCCATGAATAAAACCCATAATGCAATGGAGGTAGCACAATGACACAGGATAAAAACAAAGCCTTATATGAAGCCAGGCCATGGACAAAATGGTATCTGGAAGGTGTACCAAAGGATATTACAGTTGAAGAAAAGTCCGTGGTGGACACCTTTAATGAGAGTACAGAAAAATGGAAAGATAAGACCGCTATAGTATTCTATGGTAGAAAAATGAGCTACGGCGAGATTAGAGACCAGGTTGACAGGTTTGCCACGGCGCTACATGACTTGGGGGTCAAGAAAGGAGATAGAATTGCCCTACTGCTACTTAATTCGCCTCAGTTCATCGTAGCTTATTTCGGAGCCCTGAAAGCCGGAGCTACCTTAACTGCAATCAGCCCTGTCTATGTCGGCCCCGAAATCAAGTACCAGCTTGAAGATAGCGGGGCGCGAATGATTGTTTGCCTGGATATTCTTTATGATAACGTGGAAAAGAGCGGAGTCAAGCTGGATGCTGTCATCCTGACCAGCATAAGCGAATACCTGCCTACATTGAAAAGATTTATGGGTAGCACTGTGCTCCGGGCTGTATATCAGAAAATGGCTGCCCCTCCTGTTGAACTGTTTGAAAGGGAGGGATTCTATCGCTTCCAGGATTTGCTTAAGAAATATACCCCCGATCCACCCAAAATTGAGTTCAATGTTAGAGAGGACATAGTAACTCTTCCCTACACTGGAGGGACAACCGGGAAGCCCAAGGGCGCTGTGGTAACTCATTACAATTTTGCCGCCGCCCGACAGCTCGCCAATAAATTCTTGGGTGATGTCGTCCAGGAAGGGAAGGAAACCGTAATAGCCTATTTGCAGTGGTCATGATGGAAGGATTGACCGAGGGCTACACTTCAATACTAATCACCACTCCTGATCCTGATGATATTATGGGTGCAGTAGAGAATTACAAAGGGACTATTTTCTATGGTGTTCCTTCCCTGTATGAATATCTCAGGGACTATGAAAAGACTAACAGAGTAAACTGGAAACGGATAAAAGTTATCATCTCCGGTGCCGATGCTCTTCTTGAGGACACTGCCCAGGGTTGGGAAAAGCGAACTGGTGCCAGAATCCACGAGGGCTGGGGAATGACCGAGACGACCTCGGTCGGTGTTCTCAATCCCTATGGCAGGGCGAAAATCGGTTCATTCGGTGTGCCTATGCCCGGTACCGTGGCGGGCATAATTGAGGCGGAAGGCACCAAGTTCCTTCCCATTGGGGAAACAGGCGAAATGGTATTCAAAGGACCAAATGTCTTCGCGGGATACTGGGGGAAACCGGAAGCAACTAGGGAAGTGTTTTTGGAAATCGACGGCGAGACCTGGCTGCGCACAGGTGACCTGGCCAGGATGGATGAAGAGGGCTATTTCTATTTCTACGACAGGAAGAAAGATATGATTAAATACAAGGGTCTGCAAGTATTTGCCAGAGAGGTAGAGGAAGTGCTGGCTGCTCATCCACAGGTCAGAGAAGCCGGCGTCATCGGCGTCCCCGACCCCGAGGTTGGCGAGAAGGTTAAAGCTATCGTCGTTCTTGAGTCGGAAGCCAGGGGGAGAGTGTCGGAAGAAGAAATTATGAAGTATTGTGCTGGAAAGCTTGCTGCCTACATGGTACCCAAGATAGTGGAGTTCCGAGGAGAGGTGCCCAAAACAGATATTGGCAAGGTATCACGCCGTGAGTTGAGAGAGGAGGAGCAATAGAATGGCGCCATTTTTTGAAGTAGAGAAATTGACCAAGCGTTTTGGTGGACTGGTTGCTGTTAACGATGTTAGCTTTCAGATAGAGAGGGACGAAATCGTGGGCCTGATTGGGCCCAATGGTTCCGGGAAGACCACCCTTGTACGGTGCATAATTGGTATATTTAAACCCGAGTCCGGAAAGGTCCGATTCAAGGGTGAGGACATAACTGGCTGGCGTCCTTGGAAAGTCGTCCAGAAAGGCGTGGTAGGGACTTTCCAGGTGGTTAAGCCATTCCGCCGCCTCCCTATTATCGCCAATGTCATGGTTGGTTGCCTCTGCCCGCGGATAACCAAGAGAGGTGAATGGGTCAAGGGCACCGAGGTGAAAGCGCTGGACGCTCTGGAGTTCGTAGGCATCGCCGACCGGGCTCGTGAGCCAGCCTCGACCTTATCTCACGGAGACTTGAAACGGCTGGAAGTAGCCAGGGCTATTGCTACCGATCCCGAGCTTCTTATCCTGGATGAACCCTTCGGTGGACTTAATCCTGTCGAAACAGAGCTTGTCGCTAAATCCATGAAAAGATTACATAAAGGAGGCCGTTTTGGCAGGCTTCATAGCGAAGGACCGGCTATGCTGATAATCGAGCACAAGCTGAGTGAGCTCATGAAAATAGTTGACCGGGTGGTTGTCATCAATTTTGGAGAAATCATTGCCCAGGGTACCCCGGAAGAAATAGTCAAAAACCCCACAGTAATCGAAGCCTATACCGGCAAGGAGGTGCTCATTGCTTGAGGTAAAAAATGTCACTGTCCGCTATGATACAGCCACCGTTCTGGATGAAGCCAGCCTGGCGGTGGAAAAGGGAGAATTGGTCGGGCTTGTCGGTCCCAATGGCGCTGGTAAGACTACACTCCTCCGCGCTATCGCCGGTTTGATAAACTGGGACAAGGAAGTCCTCAAAGGCACCAGGATGGAGGATATAACCTTTGAGGGCAGCGTAGAATTTGAAGGGGAAAGAATTGAGAAGCTGGCAGCATTTGAAATCGCCAAGAGAGGTCTCCAGCTTTGCCCGCAAATGGGCCGACCTTTCGCCGAGATGACGGTCAGGGATAATCTGATCACTGGAGCTTACCTGTCCCAGGATAGGAAAAAAGTTGATGAGAGCCTGGCCAAAGTTTATGAGCTGTTTCCCAGACTGAAAGAGAGGGAAAAACAGCTATCAGGGACTTTATCTGGCGGGGAACGGCAGATGCTGGCTGTTGGTCGCTCACTGATGCGCCGTCCCAAAATGATGCTGGTTGATGAACCGTCAAGTGGGCTGGCTCCAAAGATAAAAGAGGACCTGTTCAGACGTGTGGAGGAGATTTATCGCGAACTGGGAGTTACTATACTACTGGCTGAGCAGGATATCAGCTTTGCTTTCGACCTCTCAAAGAGGAACTATGTCATGTCGAGGGGGCACATCATTGCCCATGGAACAGCTCAGGAATTGCTCAGCGACGAGACTATCAGGAAGACTTACCTGGGCCTGTAATCGGAAGATTGACACGACCACGACAGCCTGATAAATCAGGTGTCCCACTTTCTATCATTGTGAGTCCCGATTTATCGGGACGAAGCAATCTCTGGGGGACATGGGATTGGTTCGATTCACCTGCAACCACATGGGAGTGGAGAAGAATGGAGTTGCCTCCCTTTTTAGCGTAGAGAGGCACTGCAGGCCCGGCACTCCCGGCGCCAGGCGGCATTAGTTAGCTTGCAGCGCGGACACTCCCGCTCAATCTTATCCCGTATCCACACGGCAATCCCTTCGGGCATGAAAAGCAGTATCAATATCACTATAACAGGCAGAATGAGAAGCCGGTACTGACTAATAGGAGTCTTACGTAAAAGCTCCACTAGCGGATAGAGAGTATAGACACCGACAACTGCTCCGTAAATACTAACAATACCGCCAAATACTACCCATATTATCGCCTGAAAGGACATCAATATGGCGAGGGAAGAGGGGCCGGCTACCCTTATGACATGGGCGTATAAGGCACCGGCAATCCCGGCGAAAAGACCACCGACGGCAAAAGCCAGTATCTTGTATCTTACGGTATTTATTCCCGTGGCACGAGCAGCAATTTCGTCTTCCCGGATGGCATGCAAAATAAGACCGGTCCTGACATACTTGCTCCCGGCATCGGTGAGCTTCCACATTATGAGCACCGACACGGTCATTACCAGCAAACATATATAATATTCCTTGCTCACCGAATCAGCGAGACGAGGAAGCCCGCTTATGCCATATTCACCGCCGGTAACATTCTTGAAAGCGAAGATTAATCCCAGCAGCATGAGAGGAAAGGCCATCGTTAGCAGCGACAGGTAGGGTCCTCTCAGCCTCAGAGCCGGGATACATGTTATTACTCCAGCCAATGTGCCGGCCAGGGCCCCGATTGGTATTGTTACCGCCGGTGTCCAACCAAGATACTTGTACAGCAATGCCGAGCCGTAGCTGGCCACGCCGAAGAATAGGGCATGCCCGAAATTTGCCTGGCCGCTATAGCCAGATAACAGGTCCCAGCTAGCGGCAAAAATAGCGAATATGCTGGCGAAGGTAAAAATGCGCACATAATAGGAACCTTGCACAATGAGCGGGAAAATAAAGAGGAAGACAAAGAAAATAATAGCGAGAAGCCGTCCGGGAACTGGTATCACACCCCACCGGAAATCGTTGAGCAGCCGTCTTAACAATTTATAATCTCTCCTCTTCGAAAACTATGCCGAACAGTCCCCCCGGTCTCACCACGAGCACTATGACCATAACCAGCATTGCAAACACCATCTTCAGAAAAGATCCGGAGGGTAGTAGAGAGACGACCAGTACCTCGACCAGGGCAATAATGAAAGCCCCGATGAAACTCCCCTTGATATTTCCCAAACCCCCAAGTATCACAATTACCATGACCATCATCAATGGAGATGTCCACATGTAAGGATAGATTGTCCACAATGGTGCCACTGCAATGCCGGCCACTGCTGCCAGGGCTGTCGCTATACCCATGGTTAGCAGCAGTGTCCGGGGAACGCTTATCCCCATCAGGTTGGCAACCTCGGCATCCTGTGCCGTCGCTCTGATAGCAATGCCTAGTTTTGTCTTTGACAAAAGCAGCCACACTACGATAATGACCACCGCCACTATACCCAGTGTCAGCAGATGCTGGTTGAGGACTCTGACCCCCAATATCTCCGTGAATCCACCGATAAGGTAGGGAGTTGACAGATAGTGAGCACCGTAAAACAATAACATAAGCTGCTCGAACAAGAGGGCTAAGGCGATGGTTATCAGCAGTACAGCCACTAAGTGCTGGCGGATCCGGTTAATAAGCAACCTGTAGCATAATATGCCAAGCAAGGTAGTGGCGACAATGGTTATGACTATTGATTCAATGACGCCCAGTCCAATCTGCTGGGTAAATAAGTACATGCCGTAGGCTGCCAGCATATAAAATGCCGTCTGAGCCAGGTTAATAATATGAGCCATGCCGAAGATAAGAGAAAAGCCTGATGCCAGGAGGGCATACACACCTCCTGTCACCAGCGTCCCAATGATGATTCGCTCAATCATGGTACGTTTAATCCCCCTCCATATGTCATTGCGAGTCCCGATTTATCGGGACGAAGCAATCTCCACCAATAGCTTTATCGTCGATATTCATTCACTTAGTACGCAATGATAGAAGGGGAGTTAAAAATAAGGCGGGGATAAACCTCGCCATTACATTGTCTGATTACAACCGTCCGTTTAAATTTGGGCATTTTCAATTTTTTTCACCTTCTATGCAATTGTCGGATACTATATATCACATCACCTGCCCTGTCAAGGGTTTTTCAATTTTCTAATTCTTTCCGAAACTTAATTAAGCTTCTTCTTGTCTTGGCGAATGAAGCGTCACAATTCCCTGCCCCCATTGAGATTGTTTCGTCGCCTTCGGCTCCTCGCAATGACGAAAGTGTGTATGTCGTTGCGAGCACCTGAAAGGTGCGCGGCAATCTCAGGTGGTTGCAGAGTTTGTTTCTAAGTATAAGCGAGGAAGCTCCCTTCTCGCAAGGCGGCTTGGAATTTTGGAAAAAGAGCTGTGGCCCCGGACTACCCCGGGGTCACAGCCAGTTCTTTCAGCGGGCTACTGCCCTCGCTCCGGTTACTCGACTCTTACTCCGCGAACCATTCGGTAGGCAGGTATACGTCCACTGTGCCCGGATACTCGAAGTTAAAGTTACCGTACTTGGTAGTCTTTGTCTGGTCGTTGTCAGGTCCGAGGTCAATTGGCCAGACGCCCACCTTACGGCCGTCTTGCCACTGGGAGCCTATGGCAGTTGCATAACCAGGACCAAAGACCAGGTCATGAGCATAGTGTGCTCCAACTGACTCGCTAGCCGAAACTAGCCAATGGTCCTGGCGATAACCCGTAAGCCAGCCCAGCACTACGTCTCTATAACCGGTCGTGATATGAGGATACAGGGCGAGTACCTGTTCCTCGGAGAGTGCATATTCTCCATCTCCTAGGTCAACGCCTGGCATAGGATAAACTGCCGTCTTGGTAGAAGCTACGCCTTCTGTATAAGGGGTTGTTTCCAGGTAGGAGATAATGCCATCGGTGTCGAGTGAGTCCGTCGTTTCAATGGCCTTCTTGATGACATTGATGGCATCGTAGGTAACCGCGTTATAGATCGGGTATTCCCCGGTCTTGGCCACATAAGCGTCAAACCAGGCTAGCGTCTTTGAGGTTATCGCTACGTCCTCTGCGAAGTTGTCCAGGAGAATGTCATAATTACATCCCTGGTTGGTAGCGGCCCAGGCACCTTTCGCTTGGACTTCTACATTAATGCCTATCGTCAGAGCTGGTATTCCCAGCTCGGCACGCTGCTTAGAAAGGGTAAGGCCCATCGGCCCGGAAATTGCGGTAAAGATAATGTGAGGGTGTTCGTCTGCTATGGCTGTCAGCTCGGTGGTTAAGTCGGTGGCTGTGGCAGAAGGTCGCCAGGTGCCGACATGAGTAAAGCCCAAAACGGGTAGATAAAGTGCGGCCGTATCCACCATTGCGTCCATCCATGCCAGGTTCTCTATGACTACGGCCACTTTCAGCTTGTCGCCCTCGCCAACCTCATAGTCGTCCAGCACGCCATCCCCCATAGCTACCAGTGCATCCTTAAATAGACCACCTACGGTTACTGTCATTCCGAAAAGGGCCTGGACTAGAAAGGCCGAATTGAATGGGGTGATTTTGAACCAGTATTTGTAGGCGTCATAATCATCGACTACCGAGTATTGCAGGGCTCCTGTGGCAGCACCGCAGTTCATGAATATCTTCTGCGCATCCATGGCCACCTCTCGATAGGCCACAACACTTTCTGTCCGGAAACCGCCGACAACAAAGTCCACGTCGTCTATGACAGCCTCAAGGGCGGTAATGCCCTCGGCAGGAGTGCCTGCGACTTCGTTGGTGTCCACCTGGACCAGCTCGATGCCGTAGATGGTACCGCCGACATCTACCCCACCACCGTCATTGATTGCATCGCGTGCCATTTCAGCGCCTGCCCAGTGGGCTTCACCCTGTACATCATTCATTGGCCCGGCGACAGCGAATTTGATAAACTGGTCGAATTCTACTCCATCCCCGTCTCCATCCCCATCACCAGCACAGCCCGGTAGGACCAACCCTATCACCAGAAGGCTGGCGATAATCAGAAAAGCAATCTTTTTCATTATGTCTCAACCTCCTTCTTGATTTTGGTAGTCGCTCCGATTTCATCGGAGCTAACCTTCAGAGCTGGAGGAAACCGGTCGACCACCAGTCGCTTCCAGCAACTTAGTCTTTCTATACTATACCGATAAAACCACCTCCTTTCTGCTTCTGGTCTCCAGGTTTCTGTAGTTACATGATTCAGCAGGATTCTATTGTTGAATAAATTGGGCAAATAATTTCTTGTTGCTCGCCGGAGCAAGCCGGGCAGGGTGAGACCAAAGAGCTAGTTGGAAACTCGACGTGTCGACCATCTCCGATACTTTTTGTCGCTTTAACTGTTGCCTCATCATCTACACGCCTCAGATTTTTTCCTCACCACTCGTCCTCCAATATAATTAAACACCACCAGCACGGCTTTGTCAAGTCCACGTACTCTTTCATAATGATTAGTGACATTTCTTTTTTGTCATTGCGAGGATCCTCGATTCATCGGGGCGACGAAGCAATCTCTAGTATAATACGGATGATGACTAAGCAATACTATGTCTACATAATGACCAACATCAGGAACACCGTGCTTTACGGGGGTGTGACCAAAGATTTAATAAAGAGAGTCTACGAGCACAAGGCAAAACTGGCTGACGGATTCACCAAGAAATACAACATTGTCAAACTGGTATATTACGAGGTATTTGAGGACATAGAAAATGCCATTTTAAGGGAGAAGCAAATAAAGGCTGGCTCAAGGCAGAAGAAGATTCGGTTGATTGATAGTACAAATAGAGAATGGTGTGACCTGTATGATGAGTTATGAGATTGCCACGCCCCGACAAGTCGGGACTCGCAATGACACAGGAGGTTATTACCCAACGTTAAAAACATATAAAGTATCACCCATCTATCTGAACTAGAACAGTGTGTGTAGTTGACACAGTTTCAATGTCGGAAAAATCGGCGTTTAGAGCTTGGATTTTGGGACTTGGAATTTAGCGAGGTGGGGCACGTGTAGAAAAAATGGAGTTGACCCCATGTTCAGGCAAGCCTGAAGTTGCTTTCGCCTACTATATCGCTCAATTCTCTAGCTAATTCCGGGCAGTAATCTACTGTTATGTTGGGCATCTCCAGGCTGGTTATTTCGCCGTCGCTGACAATAACAAGAGAAACTCTATCCTGTCCGGGATAACTCCTGAGGATATCCACAATTCTATGAAGGCATTCGACGTCTTTGTCTGCATCGTCTGACTGGTTGATATCTATCATGACATGACGACATTGGGGTTCCTTTAGCACTTCTTGCCTCACAGGGAGTAGCATCGCCTCTTGACAGTTTAATTGCACTTCCCCGTTCCTGACCTTTACTATACCCTTGATGCTAAGAATATTGCCCTCCTGCCATAGCCCCTGTGTACTCTCGTAGAGTCTGGGCCAGGT
>SMTZ1_10014682_pt1 | contig 11015 bp, 7 predicted proteins | sample DeeMarSWOR136_30_FD_25667 | JGI IMG/M metagenome (IMG submission 25667)
CGGACCATATGATATCAAAGCTCTCATCCGGGAAAACCATGTCCAATATAGAGCAGTTTACTGCCTGAACCCGATTAGAAAACCCAGCCTCTCTGATTTTCTTCGTAAGCTTGCCTAAGGCAGGTTGATCTATATCTATTCCTACTACCTCTCCCTGTCCTAATCTGGCTAATTCCATAGTCGGGACCCCAGAACCACACCCAATATCTAGGATTCGTGGCTTGTCCAATTTCGGAAGCATCCGAAATGCCCTCCTCGTATATTTCAACAGACGTCCTCTTACTATATCACTATTCATTTGACATCGACTTACACAGCGACAAGCCTTAGCAGTGGTTTTCAGATGGATTATACCGACTTACATAACAAATTTAAAAATTCCTTCCCCCTTTTAGCCTCTCTGTGTAACAAAAAGCCAAAATGCTGCCTGATATTCTCACCTGCTTAGAAAGCAGCCGCTATCTATCTCTGCGGCTCGATAAGCACGCTCACAGCTAGTAGTCAGTAGTCAGGAGTCAGGAGATAGGAGTCAGGAGTCAGAAATCAGAAATCAGGAGTCAGTAGACAGGAGTCACGAAACAGTAGTCAGGAGACAGTAGTCAGTAGTCAGTAGTCAAAAGATACCCCTATCAGGGGCTCGCAATGACAAATAGAAGTGGCCTGTTTCCACCAGCCCCAGCCGATGGGTAACCATCAACGCCCAGCTCTGTGGGGGCAAAGACCGACGCCTTATTTTAGCGCCACTCTACCGTGGGCATTGTCCCACCGTTGAACAAGTGCTGGAGAAAGGAGCGTGGGATTGCAAAGGCCGAGCTCTTCCTAACCGTATCTCAAGCTAAGACAGAGTTAGATAGCAAGCGCGTCATCTTTTTCCGCAGTTTTCCACTCTCGAGAAAATAAGCCGGTAAAAAAATCCTCCAAAAGTACTAAGAAGTGAGGGATTTTCCCTTTTCCTGGCGACTAAATATATGACGAAAGTACTAGTTAATAAGTCCCGTTAGCTAATAGAGAAATCACTCGCTAGAGGTTAAATGAACTGTGGAAGAAATAGGGACAACAGATAGAAAGCGCACATTAGTTCTCGTCATTCTTGTCTTGCCGGTGGCTTTACTAGCATTCATTTCAGGATGTACGTCGGTTGTAGCTCAGTTTAGAGAGCCTTATACATATTCCTCCGAGGTTTACAATGCCGCGAAAGTTTCGCCGGCAAGTGAACAGGAAGTTCTGAATTTCCTCGCTGAGGACACCACAGACAAGAATTTGTGGATAAAAGAAGTCTATGAGTGTGGACATTTTGCCGCTGATCTCTGGTGGAATGCTTATATGCAAGGACTGGAAGCTTGCATGGTCTGGGTGAAGCACTGGAAGCAGGGTACGGAACAAGTTCATTGGTTAGTTAAGCTTCGCATTGAAGACGAAACTCAGAACTATTGGCTCTGGGTAGAGCCGTCAAGTGATGAGGTTGTTGACGAAGGTGACTACACAATGCAGGACACTTATTGCGGAGAGCAATCTTTAAATCTTTGTAAAACTTGGTGGGAGGAAAGGTCTAGATCATAGCGTGATTAGCATAGAATTACGGCGACACAGTGCTATTCTGATGCTGGAACGAGAGCGTATTCGCAAGACATCCAGAAGCAGCGCCGTGGTAAATCACCGCCTAATTGAACGTTGTTGCCAGTCATAACATAAGTGAGGGTGTTCTGTAATCTGACATCTGCCGACCTGCCCAGCAGCCTAATGCTGATGTAATGGGAAGTCAAAAACCGGGCCAGGGTAGCCGACCAGAGTTTCTGGTCAACATTATCAATCACGCAAAGCGCTTGACCTTCGAGTAGATGTGAGTTGAGCTTCTTTTCCCACTCCTCCTCAGACCGTGGTACATCCATGGTGGCAACTGGCCTACCAGTAGCTACGACACTGATGACATCCTCAAGTAAGCTCGCTCCTGTTCCTGATTTTGGCAAAAGATCACATTACTAAATTCCGGACAAAACAGTACTAAAACAGTACTAAAACAGTACCAATGGGTGATTCTCCTCGGATTGGGTGGTCGCTATATTTGTATATATTTGGAATATATTGAAACGTATTATGAAAAGAGGTGTTATATGAAAAAGGTAAAATTCTTAGCCATAGCCCTAGCAGTGAGCCTGGCTATGGTCATGCTGGCCTGCAGCCAGCCTGTGGGTTATGTTTCGGATAACAACGAAGCCGCCCAAACGGTCAAATCACTGCTAGTGTTGCCGTCAGCAGTGACTTCAGTGACACAAACAGCATTTGACACTGATACAACAGACCACAATGTCAATATGCCAGCAACGGTTAATGCCGGCGATTTGATGATTGTCCTCTTCACCAATGACGGGAGCGCCACGGTAACTACACCCGGTGGATGGAGTCCACTGGCATCAAATGTCAATGGGTCGGCAGTCAGGTTATCTGTCTATTACAAGATAGCCGCAGGCACAGAGGGTGGCACAACGGTTAATTTCGCAACCTCCGCCGGTGAGCAAGCGGCGGCACAGGTCTATAGTATTACAGACTGGAATGGCACGACCCCGCCAGAGATTTCAACAGCTGCAACCGGCCCAAGTCCAGCGCCAAACCCGGCTTCTCTTAACCCAGCCGGATGGGATGTAGCAAACACCCTCTGGCTAGCTGTGGCGGGGCAGGACCGAGGAGACCAGGAGGGAACCACGACTTACCCAGCTAGTTATACAGGCGGGATAGGTACATTGTCCTCTGATGTGCTCGGGAATTGCCGAACACTCTCAGCCCGCAGGGTACATGCTACTGCGTCGGAAAACCCCGGTGCGTTCACTATTCCAGTATCGGAGGAATGGGTTGCCTTTACCATCGCGGTTAGACCAGCACTACGCGACCTCACCATCTCGAGCACGGCAGGAGGCTCCGTAATCACACCTGGCGAGGGAGTGTTTACCTACGACGGAGGAACGATAGTTGACCTGGTGGCGACTCCAAATGAGGGCTACCGGTTTGTCAAGTGGACGGGTGACGTGGGCGCCGTCGAAGATGTCTATGCCGCTGAGACCACCATCACCGTGAACAGCGACTATGTCGTCACGGCCAACTTTGTGGCGTTGTATGACCTCACCATCGCCATCTTCAGCACGGGAGGAGGCTCGGTAGTCGAGCCCGGTGAGGGAGTGTTTACCTACGATGAAGGAACGGTAGTTGACCTGGTGGCGGTTCCTGATGCTGGCCACCGATTCGTCGAGTGGACTGGTAGTGTGGGCACCATCGCCGATGTTCATGACGCCTCCACCACCATCACCATGAACGGCAATTATTTCGTCATAGCCAACTTTGTGGCGATATATGACCTCACCATCTCCAGCACGGCAGGAGGCTCGGTAACCACACCTGGTGAGGGAGTGTTTACCTACGATGAAGGAACGGTAGTTGACCTGGTGGCCACTCCAGATGCTGGCTACCGGTTTGTCAACTGGACTGGTGATGTGGGTACCATTGTCAATGTCAATTCTGCTATCACCACCATCACCATGAACGGCGACTATGCCATCACCGCCAACTTCATGAAGATATATGACCTCACCATCTCCAGCACGGCAGGAGGCTCGGTAACTACTCCTGGTGAGGGAGTGTTTACCTACGATGAAGGAACGGTAGTTGACCTGGTGGCCATTCCAGATGCTGGCTACCGGTTTGTCAACTGGACTGGTGATGTGGGCGCCATTGCTGATGTTTATGATGCAACAACCACCATCACCATGAACGGCGATTATTTCGTCATAGCCAACTTTGTGGCGTTGTATGACCTCACCATCTCCAGCACGGCAGGAGGCTCGGTAATTGAGCCCGGTGAGGGAGTGTTTACCTACGATGAAGGAACGGTAGTTGACCTGGTGGCGATTCCAGATGCTGGCTACCGATTTGTCAACTGGACTGGTGATGTGGGCGCCATTGCCGATGTTTATGATGCAACAACCACCATCACCATGAACGGCGACTATGCCATCACCGCCAACTTTGTGGCGATATATGACCTCACCATCTCCAGTACGGAAGGAGGCTCGGTAACTACTCCTGGCGAGGGGACTTTCGCTCGTGACTCTGGCATGGTGGTTAGCCTGGTGGCACACCCACTTAACAGCTACCGATTTGTCAACTGGACTGGTGATGTGAGCACCATTGGCAATGTCAATTCTGCTATCACCACCATCACCATGAATGGTGATTACTCCGTAAGAGCCAACTTTGTCAAGCAGCAGTATGACCTGACCATCAGCAGCACGTCGGGTGGCTCGGTCACCACGCCTGGTCAGGGCAAGCATAGATATGACAAAGGTCAGGTAGTCCACCTGGTGGCGACTCCAGTCAGCGGTTACCGGTTTGTCAACTGGACCGGCAGCGTTGGCACCATTGCCAATGTCAATGCTGCCTCCACTACCATCACCATGAACGGCGACTATTCCATCACCGCCAACTTTGTGGTGATAAACGTTGTGACGATATATGACCTCACCATCTCCAGCACGAATGGAGGCTCGGTAACCACACCTGGTGAGGGAGTGTTTACCTACAATGAAGGAACGGTAGTTGACCTGGTGGCCGAGGCTGAGGAGGACTACCGGTTTGTCGAGTGGACCGGTGATGTGGGCACCATGGCTGATGTCTATGCCGTAGAATCCACCATCACCATGAACGGTGACTATTCCATCACCGCCAACTTCGAGGAGGTACCGCTGTATCCAACAGTTACCACCCAAGCCGCCACCGACATCACCACCAGTTCAACCAAGCTAAATATGAGCTACACTGTCGGGAACTTCAGCCCGGTGGAAGTGTGCTTTGCCTACAAGAAGTCCACCGACTCGACTTGGTCTTATACTGTCTGGGTGTCTAAAATAGCAGATGGCACCCATGCTGAGGTGCTCACCGGGCTTGACTTCAACACCACGTACCATTTCAAATCTCGGCTTAAGTATAATGGCACTGTGGTTGGGGGGACTACCCTTCAGTTGACCACAGACATACCGCCGCCCTCCGGAAGTTGCGGCTGTTTCATCGCCACTGCAGCCTACGGAACTCCCACTGCTAAACAGATCAACCTGTTACGCGAATTCCGGGATGTTGTGTTGCTGAAAAGCAACATGGGCTCTCAATTTGTTGCCCTGTACTACCAGCTTAGCCCTCCAATAGCGGATTTCATAGCCGGAAATGAGCTTTTAAGGACTATGGTAAGGGAGCTCCTGGTTGACCCTATTGTTTGGATAGTTGAAGCAACGGGAACTATATGGCGGAACTAGGGAGGGAGGTATGTATGATCAGATGTGTGAGCCACCAGTCCTAGGATAGGACATCACAACTGCTATGGCAGGGAGCTGACCATGCCACTCAATATCAGTCACGGTCAGCTCCTTATATTGTCGCCGTTGTTGCTTTTATCTATGATTTCCCCCACTTTGGCTTTCAGAAAAGGATTTTTCTCCTATTTTAAAGTTAGCGTTGCGTGAGCAACTTTTACCATTATTAGCCCTTGTTGTTTTTATTGCTATGGTATTATCGTTATTGTCCGTTAGCTTCAAATCATACCTGGAAAATTGACGCTAATTTGACGTTTAATGTTAAGGACGGGTCGCGACATAATGGGACTTTACGAACAAAACGGGATTTTGGTGATTGACACAAAGGTTCTATTTTATACGTAAAGGGACTGTTTGGGACATCTAGCTTAGAATTGAGAGTCAGCGGCTAATTACCTCTGCGGCTCGATAAGCACACTCAGAACAGTAGTCAGTAGACAGTAGTCAGGAGCCAGAATTCAAAAGACAGGAGTCAGGAAACTAGGAGTCAGGAGACAGTAGTCAGGAGTCAGTAATCAGAAATCAGGAGTCAGGAGTCAGAATTCAACGCCAATGGGATTGCCACGCACCTTTCAGGTGCTCGCAATGACAAGAAAGGAAGACCTCGCAATGACAAACAGAATTGGCCTGTTTCCGCCAGCCCCAGCCGATGGATAACCATCAACGCCCGGCTCTGTGGGGGCAAAGACCGACGCCTTATCAACGCCACTCTACTGTGGGCATCGTCCTATATGCTGTTATTCTGGCCGCTCCCACCACAACCCCTTTGGCTTGTTTAAGCAAATCTTGCGTTATCCTTGACTCCACCCATGTCCTCCAATTTTCAATCGTCTCCCATGTGCTCATCATCATGACGACAGAATAATCCTCCTCGCTGACGAGATTCTCAGCGCCAACGAAGCCCGGAGATTGCATGGCATACGACCTGAGCTTCATCAATATGGGCTCTACGTCCTTATAACTCACCACCTTGTACCCTATTACACCTTTTATCATTGCCACCTCCTTTCACTTCTCGCCTGCAGTTTCCTTTCCCTTTCTTTTATCTTCAGCTATCTCGTCGAATGTTACTTAATAGGCGCTAACTTCAGTCTAACTGTCCATTGTATAATTGTCAAAGTACGCAGCACACCATCGTAGGACATCGTTGCCTTTTCGGGCATACGCTTGTAATCAGGACTTTGGAAAGGCCAGCGGCGTTGACTAAAGACAGGGTCACATTCCGTCATTTGGTGCAATCAAGCTCGGGTTTTACTCCCTTACTTTAAGGTAAAAATTAGCTAAACATTTTGTTGGGCAAATGAGAATTGACTTTCTGTTTTAAACGTTTATAATTATTGTTAATTTTCACTAAGGAAATTGCCAAATGCGAAATTAAATATAAATGAGAGGGCTTATGTAAGGAAAATTGGGGGAGGTAGTCAAATGACCAAGAAGAAAATCATAGGGCTTACAATAGCAGTCCTTCTGATAGCTGCAGGAGGGTGTTATCCCCTTGCTGGACCCTCGGGGAATCCAGCCTTCGAATTAGCGGCTACCGACCTTCCTACAAATAATACGACGATGGTTTACAAGGCGGAAGACCCGGTGGTCACCACTGATTCAGTAAGGGAAATAGGTAGAAAGCTTGGATTTGAGGGCGGCGCTGGCTATATCGACGGAGAGACAAAAATCGCTATGCTGGATGAGGGGGCAGAGGAGGTAAGGCAGCTCTCAGTTTGGGTCGATTCCGGAGCTGTTGAGTATGCCATTGTGTTTCCAGATAAGCTATATCCACCAGAGCCCCCCAACTTACCCTCGGAGGAGGAGGCAGGGCAAATTGCCATCGATTTCCTGGCTCAGTCGGGGTTACTGCCTCCTGATTCCACAGTAGATGGTGGCTACGAAATCGAGGTAGTAACTGGTGGCACCTATGGTATCGAGGAGGAGGTCCCCGAGGAGGGTGTGGAGAAGGAGATGCCCGAGGAGGGGGTGGAGGAGGGAGGAGAGACAGGACCAGAGGTAGTGGAGGAATACGTTACTCATCTACTGGTCAGATTCCATCGCCAGATTGATGGGTTTCCGGTCACTGGTCCTGGTAACCAGTTGGGGGTGCGAATTGGCGATGAGGGCGAGGTTATCACCATCCTCAAAGTTTGGAGAGAGGTGACACCCTATGATGAGGTGGTAATCAAGACCCCGGAGCAGGCATATCAGGAGCTGAAATCTGGTGCCGGTTCCTACTATGTACCCCTAGACTGTGAAAAGGTGGTAGTAGAGCAGATTTATTTGGCATACTGGATGGAACCCCTGGACGAGCACCAGGAGTATGTGGTGCCGGTATATGAGTTCAAGGGTAAGTGCCTGGATAAGGATGGGGAGTACTGAAGCGGTAAAATAGATTTTGAGATTAAGCCGTGAAGAATATTCCCCTCAGCTTCTTATCAGCGCTTATATTATGCAGCGCTCTGGTTATCAGTGCCTGCAACTCTTCCGGGCCTGAGATACCTGAGATAGAGATAGAGGCTGATTTTATTACCGCTGGCTTCGAAGACCATAGTACTATAGAGCTGACCAAGGGTTCGCCTGAATTCAAGGAAATCAACGATGAAGCTACAAGGATTTATCAGAACATATTTTGCCAACTATTCTAGCAGCCAGTAGAGCGAAGAAACCGCCTCCAAAACCTATGTCTATGAAGGTGATCCCAGGTCTTAAACCAATACTGGACAGTATGGCCTCTGGGTTCTGCCATTTTCTCCTCATTGTAGTACTTGTACGAGATCTGGTTGATGAACTCACTGCCGTTGTCGCAGTCCAAACCTCTCCATCTGAATGGAGTCTAGACCCCCTTGACATTTCCTCGGGAAACGATGACAATGTTTCTGCAAGAGGCGTTTCGTCAACACTTTCTAAAGGAAAGATCTTGGTCAGTAAGATCTTTGAACTAACGAGGAGGTCAAAATGCGTAGCAAAGGGATGAATATACTATGTCTTCTACTCATCTCAGTCATTACCCTGTTTCCCATTGGAGCAGCGTCCGCCGACGGAGTTGAGGAAGTGGTGTACGTGGCAAACAACTATGGTCACGGTCTCAATCCAGACTGGTCAACGGTTGCCATGCTACGTGGCAGTGACTTAGCGATCCTGGATACTGTTACCATTAGCGACGATGCCCACTCGGTGGCAGTCACGCCTGACCACAAACAACTCTGGGTCACCTGTCGGGAAGCGAATAAAATAACCGTGCTTGATGCCGTTACCCTTGAAATACTGGAAGTCCTTGACCTCGGGATTTTCGTGCATAAGCCTACGGGCATTGCCTTCACGCCCGATGGTAGCCGCGCCTATGTCACCTTCGAGAGCCTTGGCCTGGTGGGTATCTTTGACACCGAGACCTACGCTCATCTTTTCCCTGACATCAACGTAGGCGGTGACCCGTCTTACATTGTCTTCACCCCTGACGGTAGCAAAGCATACGTGGTGAACACACAAGGTCCTCCACCTCAAGTGGTGGCCATCCGAACCTCGGATAACACCGTGGTTGACACCTTCAATTTTGGAGGGCATGCTCTCCAGGATGCCGTGGTAAGCCCCGATGGCAGTATGGTATACATAAGTAATATGGACCTGAACCAGATTGAGGTTATCAGGACCTCTGATGACACCCTTCTCGCCCCCATCTTCACAGTCACAGCTGCCCCCCGAGGTATTGGTATCTCACCCGATGGTGAGTATCTCTTCCTTGGTCACTACTTGGTTGCCCCTTCAGTAGTGAATATGTTTCGGCTCTCCGATAACACAATTGTCTCAACGGTGGGCGTGCCTAGCAACCCCCGACGTATTGTGGTCAGACCTGACGGCAGTCGCATCTTCGTGTCTGAGCATAATAATGATGAGTGCTACGCATTTGATGTCCAGGGAGAAAACCTGAGTTTTGCCGCGGTTGCAGACCTGAATACAGAGCCGGGCTTTCAAGCAACCCCGGTGGGGTTGGCGATCTGTGAGCAAGCTATTCTCCCTCCAGTTGGTGGTGAGGCTTATCCCATAAACAAGGTTGTCATTCTAGCACCCTGGATTGCTTTGCTTGCAGCAATTGTGGCTGGGGCCGCCATGATCATGAGGCGCCGCACGGCTCAGAGCTAAACCTTGTAAGACAGAGGGGGCAAACTCCCTCAGGAATTTACCCTCTCTGTTTTTGATTACTCGTGCCACGACTATTGGACCCAGAATCGTCCAACAATAAGCCAGATTGTTACCCGATACTCTCGCTTACCTGGAAAAGCAGTTGCTCTGGCTGGCTTTGTTGCGCCCTGGAGGGATTCGAACCCATGACGGCTATCTACCTCTGCGGCTCGATAATCACTTTTGGAACGGTAACGCCCGGCTCTGTGGGGGCAAAGACTAACGCCTTATTAGCGCCACTCTACTGTGGGCATTGTCCTGTATGCTGTTAATCTCGCCTCTCCCATCACAACTGCTCTGGCTTGTTGAAGCTGTCGGAGCAAATCTTTCGTTTTCCTTGAGTCCGCCCATGTCCTCCAGTTTTCAATCGTCTCCCATGTGGTTATCATTACGACGACAGAGAAATCCTCCTCGCTGACGAGATTCTCAGCGTTAACGAAACCCGGAGATTGCATGGCATGCGACCTAAGTTTCATGAATATGGGCTCCACATCCTTATAATTCAACACCTGGTATCCTATGATACCTTTTATCATTGCCGCCTTCTTTCACCTCTCGCCTGCAGTTTCCTTCCCTTTCTTTTATCTTCAGCTATCTCGTCGAATGTTACTTAATATACGCTAACTCCAGTCTAACCATCCATTGTGTAATTGTCAACGCACGTAGCACACCGTCATCTGTCAGACTGTTACCCGATACTCTCGCTTACCTGGAAAAGCAGTTGCTCTGGCTGGCTTTGTTGCGCCCTGGAGGGATTCGAACCTACGACCTCCTGCTCGGAAAGTAGCCACTATAGCCAGGAGCCATGCCCGACGACAACCGGCGAGTCCGATAAGTGGATAGACAATGATGACGTCGCTCCGTACCCATTCACTGCCACCGAACACTACGCTAGATTATTGGATGACTTTCTACTATGTTATTGCCTTCAAATAAATATCGGGGGGTTGTCTTCATACAGGAATAATCTAACCATAATGCTCAGCATTGATCCAATAAATCTAGTAGTGCCACTAAACATCTTGGGTATGTTCGAGTTCGTCTGGTATAATTACTTCTCCGAATGAGGACACGTATTGAAGATTATCTGCTTAACTTTGCTATTTAGGTTGAAGAAAGCCTGGATTTATGAAGGTGAATAGAGCCAAACAAGAGACTTATCCTAGAGGTAAAAAATGAAGAGACCAATATTACTGACACTGGTACTCCTTATTGTTATTCTATTATTGGATTTTTCTGCACCAGCTACTCCGGAAGTAGACTTAGAATTGCAGCAGAGACTTGACCTTCTGGTGGAGCAACTTGAACAACAGCGCCAGACGCACCATATACCAGGTATGGCCATTGCGGTAGTCAAAGACGATGAAGTGATCCTCACTCATGGCTTCGGGATTGCCAGTGTCGACAAGGAAACGCCAGTGACGCCCGAGACTATCTTCGCTATCGGTTCGTCTACCAAAGCCTTCACCTCCACCCTTGTCGGCATGCTTGTCGATGAAG
>SMTZ1_10007352_pt1 | contig 11014 bp, 3 predicted proteins | sample DeeMarSWOR136_30_FD_25667 | JGI IMG/M metagenome (IMG submission 25667)
AAATTGCTAGAGGACTATTAACTGCATCCTTGCAGAAGGAGCGTGATTCTGAAATCAAAGCTGAGATAGAGAGAAGACTGAATCTGCTTGAACCTAACCCTATCCTTAATATAAAATGCCGTATCTGCAAACAGTTCTTTAAAACTCCCAAAGAAAAAGCACGCAATCAAAAAATCTGTCCAGAATGTATAAAACGATTCGCCAGAAAAAAAACAGAAATGTCGAATTGGTGAATTAAATTGGGAATGAAAAGTGCAAAGAAAAAACCTTTAACTAAGAAAGAGCGAAAAGAGAAGAAGAAAAAACGCAAAGAAAAGAAAGCAAAATAGCGCGATCTTCTCTATTTGCCAACCTTTGCATTATGTTTTTTCTTTTTTTGTTTGTTCTTCTTTTTTCAACGAAGGCATATTTCACCCTCTAACTCCCTCAGCACGCGCTAGAGGGAGGGAGATCTGCGGGAGATATCACCACTTTCTTTGTTGTATAATTTTTCCTTTTTTATTTTAGCAAACTCAGGGTTAAAATTCGTAGTAACGTTGATGTTCCTTTACGATAATTGAATTTTGTATACTTTGGCAGCAACTAGCTGTGGGTTGCAAAAGTATGTGTTGAAAATTGACTGCGGAATTTTTCAGAATGTGTTTTTCTTCTAGAAGATTCTTCTATAGGAATACTCTACTTTCCTTTTATTTAGAACAGAATAGTTATGGACAAGCGATTGCGGCTCTGGTTCTTTCTTGGCCTGTGCTACTCTTATATTGTTAATTATCCAAGGTCTAAATGGTCAACAATTCCAATGACGTAATTGATAGTTTGATTTGGGGTGAGAGAATGAGGCTTGGTCTTCACCTTTCGATTCAAGGAGCAATTGATCGCGTGGTCGATAGAGGTGTGGAACGGGGATGTAACACTCTGCAGATGTTCTCTCGCAACCCCCGTGGATGGAGCTCAAAGAAGTTATCTTCAGTGGAAGTGGAGAGTTTTAGAAAAAAGCTGAGGGAAAGTGGAATTTGGCCTGTCTTTATTCATACGTCGTATCTTTTGAATTTGGCGTCGCCTAAAGATGATGTTTATGGTAAGTCGGTTGTTTTGTTGAGAGATGAGTTGCGGAGAGCTTCAGAGTTAGGTGTCCCTTATGTTGTTACGCATATGGGTAGTCATCTTGGGTATGGGAAGATGGAAGGTTTCAAGAGAATTGTTGAGGCTGTAAATGATTCATTTTCGTCAATTAGGAATGACGTCATTCTACTTTTGGAGAATACTGCTGGGACGAAGAACAGCATGGGATCTGCTTTCGAAGATGTCAAATACATCTTGTCCAGAATCAAAGTTGGGGACCGTGTTGGCGTGTGCTTTGACACCGCACATGCTTTTGCAGCAGGCTATGACTTAGTTTCGCGGGGAGCTGTGCAACACACTCTTCAGCGTTTCGACGAAGTGGTTGGTCTGGAAAAGCTTAAACTTGTCCATTTGAACGATTCTAAGGGAGCTTTGGGTTCGAGGGTGGATAGACATGAGCATATCGGTATGGGAAAGATTGGAGAAGGTGGGTTTAGAAACATTTTTCAGAGTGTACTGGGGCAGCTTCCTCTTATCCTTGAGACGCCCATAGATAGGCGAAGAAGTGACATAGGAAATTTGGAGAAGGTTAGAGAGCTCGCGCGTAGCTGACTTCATTCAAGTTGGAATGGTTGATTGTAGTCTATGTGTCTTTGAAAAGTTTTGTTGGTGTAAGAATGGCTTCTCGAGTGCTGTGTACTAACTTTTGGTACAGGATGTTCTATTGCATAGAACTTTATACCGCTATTCTTTATGTATAGTAGGAGTAGCGGATTAATGAAGACTCAATTCATAGTTGGAGCTCTTGTTTTTTCATTGATCATGCTGATTTTGGGCGTTTCTCTGTATTACTCGACTTTGGCTAATCCAGCGGGTTCTGGCGAGGATCAAACAGAGGATCCAACCTCGCCCGTTTCGGCTGGTCAGCTTAAGATCAATTACTTGGCGGCATCTTCAGATGGGACGCTTTCTTTCAATGTTACGTTGTATGATTGTGATTCCGGAGTAATTGAAGCAGTGATCGTAAATGGAAAGAGTTATCTGTGGTCGGAAGGGAGCGCTGAGGACGGCACCATTTTGAAGGGGGAAACAAAGAGTTGGAGTAAGAACATTGGGGAGCTGAATGCAGGCTCGAAGATTGAGGTGATGCTTCAAGCATCTCCTGGAGAAGCAAGCGGAAGCGTGATAGTTGATGGATCGGTTAGCCCAACTGTTCCGGATGAGCCTGAGGTTCCGGGTCCTCCAGAGTATTACTATGATTACTATTCTTCTGTTGGTCTGTTCGAGCGGGGGGTCTATTTTGTTGCGACCAGCCAGGATCCGTTGACGCAGTTGCCTAGGTCCGACTTGCCAAAGAGTTATTGGGAGATGATGCATGATAACGTGACCATTGAGGCAACGGACCAGGACTTTATCAGCATACTGGTCTGCAGAGGAGATTTTCCGACTGGTGGGTATACACTTGCGGTTGAAGCTTTTAGCTGGCTTGAATCTTATCCGGTCAAGTTCCGTTTCCAGGTTAACTTTACCGATCCAGGTGAGGGAGTTGCTGTCACTCAAGCCTTTACCAATCCGACTCTACTAGTGCCTATTGGGAAGCTTGCGCCTGGAGACTACAAGGTTGAGATCCATATTGTCTCTTATATTCTCACGTATGACGCTCAGGGCAACCCCGTCTATAGGCCGATCATGACCTTCAAAGAAGAGGTGTGGACCCAAACCTTAAGGGTTAGAAGCTCTCAGGCGCCTACGCCTTCAACGACCTTTAAAGTAGTGGTGAACACGAATCCTTTCTCAGATCTCACGGTTCCAGTGGAGCTGTCAACTGGCTTGACCCAAGAGAAGGCTGAACTGATAGCCAAAGCAACCTTTGTTCATGTAAAGGGTGAAGAAACGCTCTTTCGTTTGGATGACTTAACCTTCACCGACAAGCAGATGACCGCACGATTCACTTGGGGAGTTGACGAGAATGATATGGGGCACATCTTTGAGTTGGCAGCAGACTTGACAGCCCTCCAGATAACGGTCAGCCACTGCTTTTAAAGACAATTGACAGCGGTCTTTTGTGCCTTCATCTTTGAGATCAGAATCAAGCGTTAACTATGCTATGAATATAATGGGTGATATTGTCGTAGATATCAAAGACTTAACCAGTTGAAAACTGAAGCGCTAAGAGCTTTTGGTTTTGGGTTTGGTTTTGGTGGGTTTTGTTATGTTTTTTGGGGGTGGTTTACTTTCTTGTTCTAGTTTCTTGCTGCTGTGTTGTTTTAATTTCTTGAAAGCCATTGAGATTTAATGGGTCAATTGAGAGCTGTGTTAAGGTTGCTAGATTGTAAGGTAAAGGTTGGGTGTGACTGTTGCCTGGAAGTAGAGTGGTGATCAGCTGTCAAAATTGCGTTAATTGTGGAAAGGTAAAGATAACTTAGTTATAGAATTGACGTATAGAGCTTTCATATAGAACAGAATAGGTGAAGGTCTAGTTAAATAGGCGTCCTTCATCATGCGGGGTAGCAAAGCTGAAGCAGCATTGACAGATTCCAGTTATTTTCTTTGCTGCAGCCAGTCAATCCTTTCTTTTCTTCTATAACTTTGTTTCATTCGGTTTAAATAGATGATCGAACTAAGAGTCTCTTTACATAATTGAATTTCGTTGTCCATTTATTTGGGTGATTAGAAAAATCATGAAAAAAAGACCTAAACTTATTACAGTTTTGTCGCTAGCGGTTTTGTTGTTAAGCGTTCAGTTTTTGCCTTTTCTCTTTGAATCCGTGCTTGCTCAGCCGATTCCTCCGCCGAGGCAACCAGTCAACCTACGTGAGTTGGTCGAGGCGCTCAACAATGCTACTCCCGTGGCGAAAAGAACGGATCTGGACGGTGACGGTATATACGATCTGGTTGAGGCTGTAATTGGGACAGACTTCAACAATACGGACTCTGACTTCGACCAGTTGGATGATTACGTCGAGATCATGGATTACATGACGAATCCGATGAATCCTGATTCAAATAATGATGGATTTCCAGATTATTTTGAAGTGGCAAACGTCTCTTCTTTAGACTTTGATGCAGACGGTTTGGTCAACGCATGGGACTTTGATAATGATGAAGACGGGGTTTACGACAGTATTGACCTATCCCCGTTTGCTAAATCAACGGTGTATGATTCTTTCCACCTCAACGTGACGACAAATGGGAATCCCACTTATGTTATCTTCCAGTTGAGACCGGAAGATCCCGAACATTTGAAGTTGTTTTACCGTTTCTGGGACTGGCCACAGGATAGTGAAGGCTCTATGAAAGATATGAACCAGTCCAAAGAGGACGTGTTTGTGGTCCCAATGTTGAATGTTACTGCGAACGTTTATCCACCCCAATCCGAGGTGTTGCTGTACGGAATTTCTGTCAACTCTGATAGCATGTATGTTCCTTTGATGCCTGTTTTCCAGTACGGAACGATTGTGGCTTTCAGCGGTAAAGTTTTCTATCCCGCCTCCGCACCTTTGAATCTTTCATTAAATGCTAGTATGATTTGGAAAGCATATGGCATGACTGACGAAAAAGTTGTGGCTTTGAATGCAAGCAACGGAAAAATTGTTTCGGTGAAAGGTGACTGGTCATTAAATGCTGACAAGAATGAGATTACTGAAAAGGAGACTTTTAAGTGGATTGAACTTGGAGAGAACATGGTCGCCTTAAGAACCTTGAATGGTACTTATGCTACGGTGGCCGAGGATGGTATGTTGGTTGCCAATGCCAGTGAAATTGGCGAGAGAGAAGTTCTTGAACTTGTCAATAGAAACGGCAACCTGACAGCTTTCAAGACCTACAATGGCAAGTACTTATCCGTCACTGCCGATGGGAAGTTGGTGGCGAACAGTAGCACCGCCGTTACCTTTAGTTTGGTAGACAGAGATTACTGGACAGAAAAGACCTTGCTCACAACGTATACTGATACTTTCATGCTGACAGGCTTGAGCGTTGAGGAATGCTACGGCACTACTGTCGGGCTATTCTATAGCGCTGATGTGAATCAGACTGTGGCGGCCAATCTTCTTCTTGCTTACGAGTTTTTGAGGAATTCCACGAATCACGTAGTCGATATGCCTGCAATACTTGCAAGTAACAACGTAACAGTTGCCAATCAAATAGATTCTTTCTCGCATAGGGATGCTGCGGTCGAAGCTTTAACCAACGATCTGACTCCGAATGCACTAGCCTCGTTACCCGCCAATAGCTCTCTTCCGATAGTCACTGCTACTGAGGATCTTTCCGTTCATCTTGAACTATCGAAATTCGCCGCAAATCCCCTTCTAATGGGGAATTCCTTTGCTGTGGATCTGTCTGGGATGCCAGTTTTGAGAACGAAGGCTTTGAAGACACCCTGGTACAACACATCAAGCTACGAATCTCTAGCTATAGAAGCTTTAATGACTGAGATAGCTGCATGGTCTGAGGATGATGATACTTCTTACAACCTGATGAGCCTAATGTTGTATTGGAATACTGGTGAAAAGTCAATCGCCACAGATGGGAGTCCGGGCACTGACGATGAACTTGTCGATTTGGAACAGGTCAAAGACACCGCAGGTAAAATAGTTGAATCTGGTCTTGCAGGCTTGACTTTCGCAGGCAGAGGAGTGCTTGGTTGGAAGGGATACAAGAGCTTAAAGATCCTACAAGATAGCGGCTGGACTTTGTCAACAGCTAGAAGGCTGAAAATTAAGCTGCCTGAAACTCCTGCAGCAGACTTTAGACAATGGGTAAAAACTTGCGAAAACATACAGGAAACCTCTAAAGGCCTTAAGTGGTTTGACATCAGTCTTAAAGCGTTAGATATTGCCGCGTTGTTGGCGGATGTTGGGATATCGGTTTATGGCGTGATATTGATTGCAGACAGTGTTGATCTGGATGCAATGGGAACGCACGCTGCTTTGCTCAAAACCACGATGCAACTTTGTTTCGGCATTGCCCTTTTCGCCATTGGAGAGATTCCGTACGTTGGCTGGATAATCGCAGGTTCCATCGCAATCTCGGATGCAATTTTTGATTGGTCAGATAGCTTTTTTGACTGGATTATTGGGCAAATGAGTGATGTAAACCACTCAGTATCGCCTGAAGTTGAAGTAATTGGAATGCCCACACTAACTTATTTTGATATGAATGGCAATAACGCGACAGATGTTGGAGATCGGGTTGAATACAAGAGCAACTTGAAAGGAACGGCGCTCGGAAACAATCATTATTGGAGCCTTGTAGATAGAAGTTATGTGCGTCCATACTACAAAATTGTTGCTCCACCAGGTTCAAACTCGCCTACCACTTATCTTTATTGGACCGAGTTTGTAACCGGTCTTGGCAACAAGTGGCTTCCCATACCTGGTTATGGTAAATGGAATAGAACTGAGAGCAGTTCTGAGGGGTGGAAGGCTCAGGAATACGAGGCTGGTGGATGGATTGAGTTTGGGACTCCCATGAATGACTATGCGGTAGTAATTCAGATTGAATCTCTTTACAGGTTGTGGTACGAATGGCAATACTTCATATTCTATGGTGTCTATGGAAAGTGGTATTATCAAGACAGTCACGTTGATGGTTTCTCGCCTGCTACTACTGTATCCAGGCTTTACTATGACGTTTTTCCAGAGGGTAGCATCGATAGTTTTTTGGATTGGCGTACTATTCAGCTGCTTGACCATGATGGTGACGGGCTTTGGGACAGTGACGAGTCCAGTAGTGACCCTTGGAGGTATGACACGGACGCGGATGGTTTGAATGATAAATTTGAGGTTGATGTTGGCACGGATCCTGGAAGTTATGACACGGATAAGGATGGGCTGATTGACTTTTATGAGGTGGTTTACCATACGAATGCTACGTCATCTGACAGTGATGGCGATGGGCTGCCTGATTACCAGGAGGTATCGGGTTGGGTTATACCGATTAGTTACTTTAATTACAACTTCACAATGCACGTCTATTCGAATCCAACACTTAACCATACAGATAGCGACGACGTAAATGATTACATGGAGTATCTTAGTGATCTGAATCCGAGCTCGCGTGATACCAATGGAGACGAAGTAGAAGATGTTGCTAACCCCCGCTCTTTAGGCACAATTGTAGATTTTGTTAAGGCATGTAATGTGTCAGGAGGCATGGAAGCGGAACCTCTCAATTTGGCGCTTGACGGCGCCGACTCTGTGTACGTACTGGTTAACAGAGGAGGAGCAATGGCAAGCGGACTTGAGAAGTTTGACGCTGATTTAACCAATCAAACTGGCAGTCTAGCGGTCTCTATTGCATATGAGGCAGGAGCGGTGGATTTGGTTGTTGATGATGCAAGGGGATATCTCTACGCGGCCTCTCTTCGGGGTCAAGATATTATGGTTTACGACTTGAATAATGGAAGCCTAATCAACAGATTTGGGTACAAAAACTGGGCAGAATCAGGTCCAGGAGCCACCTACGCGGGCTATCGGTTCAGCTTGGATCTTGATTCCGCTGGAAACGTCTATTTAGCGAGAAGCCTCACAGTTTCGGGACTGCAAAACGCCTCAGTCGATGCCTATTATCCCAATGGAACACTCATCCGCTCCTGGGGAAGTTGGGGTACAAACATCGATCAGCTGGTCGACATCACTGACATCTCTCTGGATGATAAGAACGGATACATCTACCTTGCCGATACTGGATGGGCTTCCTACGCGCAGCAACTTAGGAGTTCACGCATTGCGAAATATGATTTGGAAGGCAACTATCTAACAAGTATACTAGATTTGAATGCAACGGCATGGTTTGGAAGTAGTCATGAACTTGGGGTCAGCACTGATCTGGATGGTAACTTATATGTGACCGATACAGGGAATAATCGAATTTTGAAATACGATCAGAATGGTTTAAGCCTTCTTTCGTTCGGCAGGTTTGGAACGGAGAATGGCAATTTCACTTTTCCCTATAGAATTGTTGTAGGTTCCGACCAGTCAATATTTGTTCTTGACACTGGGCGGATGTATTTTGACTATCCTCCAGATCGTAAAGATCTATATCGGATTCAGAAATTCTCTCAAACAATAGAGCCGCCTGAGCCTCACGTTGATCCAGTTCCTGACCGTGATGGAGACGGACTGCTGAATACCATTGAGATCGATGGTTGGAACGTTACTTTCACCAATGTGACGAGTACTTACACGATTCACGTGACGAGTGATCCGCTAATGAATGACACGGATTTTGATGGGCTCAATGACTTTCAAGAATATGACTTGATGACTAACCCGCGTGATCCTGATACGGATGATGATGGTCTCAGCGACTTTGAGGAGTGGCGTGGCTTCTCACCGAAGACGAACCTGAAGCATTTCGATACAGATCTTGATTTGTTACCTGACGGTATTGAGATTACGTACGGGAGTGACCCGAATGGTGGTGATACTGATGGCGATGGTCTTAGTGACTGGTTGGAGTTCGGGTTTAACTCAAATCCAACGAGCAATGATACGGACAATGATGGGCTTGCTGATGCTTTAGAGGCATCGTTCAATTCAAGCTTGCTCGATCCTGACTCGGATAGAGACCTGATGTTTGACGGTCTCGAACATTTGTTGGGTACGGATCCGCATGGGAATGATACTGATGGAGATGGCTTGGAGGACGGAGTTGAAGCGATCTACAATACTAGTCCCTTGAGTGGTGATACTGATGGCGACGGCCTATCAGATAGTGAGGAAGTGGAGCTTTGGCTGAACCCGTTGTCCGAGGATACTGACGGCGATGGAGTTATAGATTCGGTTGAGCTGAAGCAGGGAACGAATCCATGGAGTAATGACACGGATCGCGATGGCATAGTCGACAGCTTGGATTCTGACTCGAACTTCACTCAGGTGGACAGCTTGGTTCTGGCGTTTGATCCGGACCCGGCAATTTCCAAGTTTATTGATGACCTCAGGCAGCACACTAATGTCACTGTTGTCTCTGTTGACCAACTTCTTGCTAACAATTCGAGTGCGCCACGCATCGTGCTAGTTGGTAGACCCGACGGTAATGGCGAAGTGGGGAATCTGACCAAAGCCCTTCTTGGGGATTCAGGAGACGTTCTCACCAACATGATTGCTTCTGATGATGATAGATTTGCTGTTCGACATGGAGTCTGGAACAATACCCAGACGATAGTCATGCTTTCACACCCCTACCCCATGGATCATCTTCTGGTGCTGGATCTCCTCCGAAGCAAGAAAGTTACCATACTTCAAGACTCAGCTGTTGTGGAGTATTTGAGGAGCACAGCCAGCAATTACACAGGCGAAATGTCATACGACTTTCTAATAGCCGAAATAGATACGGTGAAGAAGACGGACGCCGTAATATTTACATCCTTGGAGGAAGAGGCTAAACCAACTATCACTCTAACTCTTTATGACTCAACCTCAACTCCGTTTACATTAGATCAAGCGAGTGGCTTGGCCGCGAATGAGAAGGCGGCTGGCAAGTACCTTAACGTGACTGTGAGTGAGAACGTGCAGAACGCAACAGGAGACATTATTGAAGCAGGGTTGATTCAGCTTTTCTATAAGACTTCAGACCTGGACATGACGGGGGATGGAGACGCTGATGACCCAGAAGACTTGGACGAAGCCACTCTGAGCCTTTACTTCTTCAATGAAACCACAGGTCTCTTCACAAAGGTTACTGATAACTTGGATTGGGTCTTTGCGACTGGCGTGAACACCACCGATGTAGAGTTGTATGGCGAGAGCTACGCGGGCTACGTGTGGGCTAAACTTGCTCACTACTCCCTTTATGGACTTGCAGGAATTACAAGTAATCGTCCGCCAAACGTCACTGACGCTTATCCAAGCATAGAGTATTTGTGGCCGCCTAACAGCAAGTTCGTCGATGTTACAGTCGAAGGAGTTACTGATCCAGACGGAGACAACGTCGTCATCTCTATAATAGGCATCACCAGCGATGAACCTACCGCTTCCATGCCTGGCGCTGGTGGACCAAAGAAAGCGCCTGACGCTTACGGCGTAGGAACCGAAACTGCTTGGCTTAGATCTGAGAGGTCAGGAACAGGAAACGGCAGAGTCTATGTGATCACTTTTATCGCAGAAGACGATAAAGGCGGAACAAGCATAGGCAGCGTAAAAGTCTATGTCCCTCATGGTCAAAGAGAACGCCCATGTGTGGACGACGGGCAAAACTATGATGCCACAAAGGTAAACTAGAATACCTTTGAAAAGCTCAATCAAACATTAAGTTTCTTAGCGCGACCTTTCAGCAACCTCTACCTCCAAGAAGATGTTCTGTTAGGGAGATATTGTGTCCAGCATGTTTGGCTAATGGAATCCAGCGTTGTTGTTTCAGGGTGAGAATTAGCTTTGTGTTGGAAGTGGATGTTTATTATTTTATTTGATTATGGGGTCAAGGTTTTTTGCTTTGTATACCCAGTTTTTGATTTTCTTTAATGGAGGGGTTCTTCTGACCAGTTTTCTTTCTCGGTTGATTGCCTTCAGCTGTAGCCAGAGGCTGTGGGGATCTCTCTTTGAGAGGTAGGTTACCGTGTTTACTCCTGCAGTCTGCAGAAGTTCTGAGTATTGACTGCCTATTCCTCTTATTCGCAGTAAGTCTGCTCGATGAACCCACTTGCTCATGGTGGCGTAGCTTACGCCGAACTCGTTGGCTAAGCGTTGTCGTTTCAGTCTGGTTGCTCCAGCTCTTAAGAGGTCATTTACGGTTATGATGCCTCTGTTTCTCAGCATTTGACCGCGTAATGCTCCTATTCCTTCAATAGTTTCGACTTCTTGTTCTCTTTTGCCGCGTTTTTTTCTTATGGTAATTGCTGGGGGGTATTTGTCTGCTCGCCAGTCGAGAGGCTTCGGTTCGGGGTTGGTTACATGTAGCGGTTCAGGGGCGGGCAAGGGTCGAAACTGCCTGCGTCTATAATAGTTTTTAGACA